>Ga0172371_10002529_pt1 | contig 28990 bp, 25 predicted proteins | sample Lak12m_FD_114543 | JGI IMG/M metagenome (GOLD analysis project Ga0172371, IMG submission 114543) | Freshwater microbial communities from Kabuno Bay, South-Kivu, Congo - kab_022012_12m | ecosystem: Environmental > Aquatic > Freshwater > Lake | place: Democratic Republic of the Congo: South-Kivu...
CCAAACGTCGCTCCCCTCCGAATCGTACTTCAGCAGAACGGTAAACGTGCCATCTCTGCAGTTACCATCGTTGGTGAAGTAGACGTTTCCTGAATCGTCCAAGTTCATGGAGCAGTAATCTGGGGTCATGAAGCCGCCATAGTCACGAGGGTAGTAGGTTGCATCGGGTCTGCCGCCTTGCCTTTCCCACAGTTGATTCCCGAGCGAATCGTACTTGACCACGGTGATTGCGGTTCTTGAGCGACATTTACTCCAGCCAGACACGATGACGTTTCCACCGTTGACCCCAAGGAAAAAGGGCTTGTCTTCCAGGCTATCCGGACCATCGTACTCCCGCTTCCAAAGCGTGTTCCCGGACGAATCCATCATCGCCGTACAGAAGTTGCACGAGGAGTTGGCCGAAACGACTTCGCCCGTGAGGTAGACGTTTCCATTCCGGTCGACCTGACTGGCGCGCAATCGCCTATACAGGTCGGTCGTCTCACCGATAACTCGCTCCCACATCACCCGACCTTCCGGCGAGAACTTCATCACAAACCATGCGAACGACATTGTGGTCCTTGAAGGATGCTTCTGGTTGGTAACCCAATACATATCCCCGTTACTGAGGACGTAGAATCGGTCATCCAGCAGCATAAGGTCAACACTGCGCGGCCTGATATTGACTGAGCCTGCCAAACTGCCGTCCGGGCGGTACTTGACGACCCTTACTGGACACGTTTCTGACCTAGGAATGCCACCTACATAGATGTTCTGGCTGTCATCAATTGCGATTGACCCCCCAACGGCGCAGTTCACGAGCCATTCCGCAGTTCCATCAGAGTTGTGCTTCAATAGACGGACTTGGCCGCCTGCTCCGCCAAGCATGTAGGTGCTACCACTTTTGTCCCACGCGACTTCATCCAACTCCATGCCCTCGTACGTCCTTTCCCACATCAGCCTCCCGGACGAGTCGACCTTGATGAGGAATGTACCCAAGTTGCCTTCCCATTCCTTTCCCTTCCATCCCGCGACATACACGTTGCCGGTGTCGTCAACGAAGGCGGCGAGCGGCTCGTAGTGCCCGGTCCCGGTTCCAGGATGTCTGAACAGCCACGCCGTGTCGGGTTGAGCGAAGGAAGCGGCGACGAGTGCGAACGCGAGCAGCAGGGGCTTGAGCAATCTACCCGCCGTCGGCGTCGGACGGAGTTGCCGGCTTGGCGGGCGCCTGAATCGGCGCGCTCTGTTTGTCCTTGGGCTCAACCGGGACAGGCACGCTCGGCGTGTCCTTCGTACCAGACTCGCCGTCTGTCTGCCGGACAATCTGCCTCGCGTCGCTGACCTTCTGGAGGGTAGCCTTGAGCGACGCTCCGGCGGCACCGGACGAGCCCTGTGGGGACCTGGCAAGTTGAACCTGGAGCCCGGCCAGGTCCTGCTGGATGTCGAGCAGGGCATCGGTCATCTTGTCGAGCTTGGTCTCAGCCCGCTGCTGGGCCTGCTCGGCCGCAATGGCCCGGCGTTCCTCGATCTTGCCGCTCTCCTGAACGAGCACGGCGGAGCCGGCCCCGCCGAGGATGATAAGGGCCGTGGTCAGAACGCGCAGCACCGGGCTGCGCTTCTCGAACAGCTTAACTACGCCCAGCAGGCCGGTGGCGGCCGGAACCGCGAGTTTCAGTATTTCCATGATCGCTCCTTGTCAGGGACGTTTTGAGGATATGTCGTGACGCGGCAATAGTCAAGGCAATTCCGGTCTGATGTCACCCCGACGGAGCAAAGCGATTGGAGGGGTCTCGCCCGAGACGATGGTGGAAAGGGGACGAGATTCCTCGACTCGCTTCGCTCACTCGGAATGACGAGGGAAGCGGACCCGCTCGAATTGACAGTAGGGCGAAAGTTGCGACGGTCGCTTACCACTGATAGAATCGCAGTTCATGAAGTATCGCACTCTCGGCGCGAGCGGCATCAAGGTTCCGGCCCTTGGCTTCGGCTGTATGCGCCTGCCGCTCCTAGCCGGCCGGAAGAACTCGAAGCGACGCTGCGCAGTTGACGTGCCCGAGGCAGTGCGGATGATGCACTACGCGTTCGAGCGCGGGGCGAACTACTTCGACTCGGCCTGGGGCTACCACATGGGCTGGAGCGAGCCGGTTCTCGGTAAGGCGCTCGCCGGCCTCCCCCGCGACAAGGTGATGGTCACGACCAAGTCTCCGGTCTGGATGGCAAAGAAGCCCGCGGACTTCAAGCGGCTGCTCTCTACTCAACTACGCCGGCTCCGGACCGACTATCTCGACTTCTACCTGTTGCACGCGCTCAACGCCAAGTCCTTCGAGCGCGTTCGCCAACTGGGCGTGCTCGACTTTCTGGACTCTGCTGTCCGGGAAGGTCGCATTCGCCACGCGGGTTTCTCTTTCCACGACGGCCCGGCCGCCTTCAAGCCGATTGTAGACGCGTATGACTGGACGGCTTGTCAGATTCAGCACAACATCGTTGATACCCACTACCAAGCGGGCACTGCCGGGCTGCGGTATGCGGCGAAGAAGGGACTGGGTGTCATCATCATGGAACCTCTGCGCGGAGGCGACCTTGCCGGCCGCGTAGCACCGAGCATCAAGGCGCTCTGGGACTCCTCCCCGATCAAGCGCACGCCGGCCGAATGGGCGCTGCGCTGGCTCTGGCACCAGCCTGAGGTATCGATGGTTCTCTCCGGCATGAGCACGATGAAGCAGGTGAAGGACAATATCCGCTACGCAAGCCGGAGCGGCATCGGCCTGATGTCAAAGGACGAGCTCGCGCTGGTGAAGCAGGTGCAGCGCGCCTATCGGAAGCTGCGTGGCATCCCGTGTACCGGCTGCGAGTACTGCATGCCTTGTCCTTCGGGCGTCGCGATACCGCGCAACTTCGCGCTGTACAACGACTGGTGTATGTTCCCCGGCTCAGACCAGGCCCGGCTCGTCTACTGCACGTGGATGGATGCGGCCAACCGCGCTTCTGCCTGCACGGAATGCGGCCAGTGTGTACCCAAGTGCCCGCAGCAACTCGCCATACCCAAGCTGCTCAAGCAGGTCCACTCGGCGCTGTCGTGACCCGAGTGTAGACCGGACAGACCAGAACTCAGAACCCAGAAGCCAGAACTGCGGAAGACGCAAGAGCAGGTTTGCCGGATTGTCACCCCGACGGAGCGATGCGATTGGAGGGGTCTCGCCCGGAGTGACGGCAAAGGCAGGACGAGATTCCTCGACTCGCTTCACTCGCTCGGAATGCCGGTTGAGGAACCCCGCGCTAGCGGGCGAAGACTCGCTCGACTGAGCTCGATTCGACCCAGCCGCCGTCGCCGCCCGGAATCTGGACAAGAACGTAGCCGGGACGCTCTTCGCGCACCGTCACTTCAAGCCCGTCGTGGACAACCGCAATCTCCTTGTACTCCTGTCCCGGACCGCTGCGCAGCGTAAGCTCGGGCTCGACCACCACCGCGCGGTCAGAACCAGTGACTGCACCCCAGCTCGCCGATGATAGCAGGCAGTAGAGAAAGAGAATGCCGAGTCCAAGCGCGGTCCAGCCGAACACCCGCTGGCCCCGGACGAACAGCAGGGCCAGCGCAATTGCGCCGAGCAGGAAGAAGATGCCGGCCAGCAGGCGGGCCGAACCCGCATCGGGCAGACGCAGAAAAGCGGTCAGCATCTTGAGCAGCGGGTTCTCGATGGTCAGCAATTTGTCCGGTCGGAACTGGCGAGCGTATGCCAGGTTGTGTCGAGTGTCTCCGTCGTGCGGCTTGAGTACGTACGCCCGACTGTAGTCGGCGATGGCCCGACCGACTTCCCCAAGCTTGAAGTACGCATTCCCGCGGTTGTACAGAACCGCGGCGCTGGTTCCGACCTCGGCCGCGCTGTCGTACAACGCCACCGCCCGCGTGTAGTCCCCTGCCTCGTAGGCCGCATTCCCACGGGAAAACAGGTCAGCCGGGGAGGCAAGGGACGAACCGCCAAGAACAAAGAGCAGCAAAGTCACCCCGACGGAGCGAAGCGATCGGAGGGGTCTCGCAGACGAGATTCCTCGACTCCCGTCGGTCGCTCGGAATGACAAACGTCCGAGACACTTGACCACTTGACCACTTGACCACTGGGCCACTCTCGACCTCACAGCTTCTCCAGCACGACGCGTGCCTTTTCCAGGGTCTCCTTCGGCGTGCAGCGCGCCATCCCGGGCGAGAACCGCGCTGCATCGCAGGAGGCAATGAGATCCAGCAAGTTCGAGATCGTGTCCTCGTCTACTTTCCGGTCGGCAAGCTCGGCCTGAATCTGGTCCCCGGTCATGCCCGATGTTTCGAGGTTGAACCGGTCGCCGACGTAGCGAACGACCGCCCGGTTGAGCGCGGCGTGGAACTCACGTTCGTCGCCCCGTTCGAGCAGCCTCGTCGCCTCGGCCAGCCCCTTCTTAACGAGCCGGCTGGAGCGGGTGCGGCGTGCGTAACCCCGGTCCTGTTCGAGCCGGCGGCGGTGACGCCCCATCAGCAAACCGGCACCGACAATGACCAGACCGGCCGGGTAGAAGAGCCAGCCCAGCAGCGCCAGCGGCGAATGGCTCCGGGCAAACGGCGACTCACCTCCGTAGGCAGGCTTGATGTGCACGATGTCGGCACCGAGCTTCTTGACGCCGGTTTCCGTCTCCGCCAATGGCGTCCTGCCGGCCGCCCCGCTGGCCACGAACTCGAGCCGCGGGGTCGTCTGGGTGTAGTAGCTACCGATCTTCGGATTGAAGAACCCCATCGTGACTTCGGGAATGACGAACTTGCCGTCAGCGGTTGGTATCAGCGGGAAGTTGAAGGTGCGCTCGCCCGCAACCCGGCCACCGGATGTACGCGTTGTTTGCTTTGCCTCCGGGCTGAGCACCTTCACCCCGGAAATCGTAGCAAGCTCCGGCTGGCCGACCAGCCCGATATTGCCTGTGCCGGCGACGCTGACCATCAGAGTGAGTGGCTCGCCGCCGACCGAGCTGTCGCCGCTCAACGCCGCGGTCACCTTGAAGTCCCCGACGCCGCCGCTGAAGTCCTTCGGCTTGCCGGCGTCGGGCAGCGGCTTCACGCTGATCGTGATCGGGTCCGACGAAGCCTCGAACGGCTCGGCCGAGTCGAAGAAGAAACCGCCGCTCACCACGACCTGACCGGAGACCGTCATCTTGTCTATCTTCAGTTCGCCCGACTGAGTCGGAAAGAGAGCGACCTGCTTCAGGGTGGCCGCGTTGTAGCGCTGGCCGTTGTAGGACGATGTGCGCCAGTTCAGCTCCTTGGCGTCGTAGAGCTTCTCCGCCCAGCTCCCGGTGAATCCAGGCATCTCCTTGATGCCCAGGTCGCCGATTTGGGCCTGCGTGTACAGGACGAAAGTGACCGTCACCTGCTCGCCCTGATAGACCGAGGTCCGGTCGGCGGATGAGGTCAGCCGCACGTCGCCGCGGCCCGAGCTGCGCGGCTGGGGACGGCCGGGAAGACCGAACGGCGACTGCTGCTGCTGCCGCTGGCGACCGGGAGGAGGTGACTGACTCTCTTTGGTGACCGTTATCGCGATCGGCTGAGTCTCGTATGTCGTGCCCTTGAAAGCGAGCTTGAAGGGTGGGATGGTCAGGTCACCGACGCGCTTCGGTGACAGGAAGTAGATGAAGCTGATGTTGTTCTGCTGGGTCATCCGGCCGTTGACGAACGAGATGTTGGTGGACTGGGAAGAGGTACTGCCGAGTTGGTCGAAGTCGTCCATTGCCGGGACCTGCGGTCGAGGCGCGCCGCCGACGTTCGTGCCCTCGACTGTCACCGTGAGCTGAAACTGCTCGCCCAGTCCGACCGTTGTCCGATCGACATCAGCGGAGAAGTTAAGTTCCGCGGCAAGGGTCGTGGACAATGCCAAGGGCAAGATGCAGAATACAAGATGCAGGACGCCGCACCGGCCGCTTCCACGGTCTTGCCTTTTGGCTTTTGCCTTTTGCTCTTTGACTTGCGTCCTGCCTACCAATCCTGCTCCACCTGCCGCTTTCCACCAGCCTGGTGCTGCTTCTTCTGTTGCTCTTTCTCTTTGTCCTCAACCGCCTGCACGATCCGCTCGGCCTGGTTCTTGTCCATGCCCTGCTTCGGCGGCTGCTGCTGCTGTTGTTGCTGTTGTTGTTGTTGCTGCTGCTGCTGCTGCTGCTGTTGCTGCTGCTGTTGCTGTTGCTGCTGATTCTGCTGCGAGCTGTCCGGCTGGTTCTGCTGTTCCTGTTTCTTCTTCAGACAGAACTCGAGGTTCTGCTTCGCCTGTTTGTCGTTCGGGTTAATGGCAAGGGCGCCGGCATATGCCTTGATTGCCGGGTCGAGCTGGCCTGCTTTGAACGCCACGTTGCCCATATTATACATCGCATTGGCCCGGCGTTCAGGTTTCTTGTCGATCATCACCAACTCGAGTTCTCGGGCCGCTTCCTGGTATTTGCCCAGCCGGAAGAGCGCGTTGCCGAGATTGAAGTGAATCGCGGTCGCATCCGGCTCCAGCACTTCAGCCATCTGGTAGTGTGAGAGCGCCTCATCATACTTGCCCCGATTGTACAAGCTGTTCCCCTGCCGCATCAGACCACCAACGTCCGCAGCCGCTGTCGCGGCCAATGCAAACTGCAGAATGCAGACTGCAGAAGGCAGATTCCCAAACCGACGCATTCTACTCGGACTTCTCATTTTGCCCTTTGCCTTTTGCATCTTGCTTTCTGAATTGCACCCACGCTCCTCTCCGGTTGCTCAGGCCGAGTCCGGCGACGAATAAGACGAGCGCCATGAGGAGGAACAACTGGTAGCGCTCGACGTAGTCGGTGAACTGGCCGCCGCCGATCTCCTTCTTGCGCATGCGGTCGAGTTCGGCAAGCAGGCGGTCGCCGGTGAAGCCCTCGACGCGCAGAAAGCGCCCGCCGGTCGCCTGCGCCATCACAATCAGCTCGCGTTCGTTCATCCGGGACATAACAACCTGGCCTTCTTTGTCCTTCTTGTACTCCTTCAGGTTGCCCTGCGCGTCGTAGTCCGGTATCGGTGCCCCTTCGGCAGTGGCGAACGCGACCGGGAATATGCGCACGTGGTTCTCGACCGCGCGCTGAATCGCCTGGGCCGTGTTCTTGCCCAGGTCCTCGCCGTCGGTCACGAGCACCAGCGCCTTGTAGTTCATCTCCTTCGGGTTCAGCAGCGACATCGCGACGTCGATGGCCTTGCCGAAGTCGGTGCCGGGCACCGGCATCATGTCCGGGCCAATGATGTCGAGGAAGAGCTTCGCGGCGTCGGCGTCCGTGGTCAGCGGGCACATCACGTACGCATCCCCGGCGAAGGCGACAATCCCGACCGCATTGCCGGCGAGGCCGTCAATCAAAGAGGCGAGCTCGGTCTTGGCGCGAACCAGTCGCGAGGGCTTCACGTCCTCGGCCAGCATCGACTGCGAGCCGTCGAGCGCGATCACCACATCGATGCCCTTGCCCTTGTAGAGCTGAAGCTTCTCGCCCCACTTGGGACGGGCCGCCGCCAGCAGCAGGAAGGCAAGCGCGCCAAGCAGAAGCAGCCCCTTGATCGTGGAGAGGCCTGCGGACAACGACGGTGTGAGCCGTTCCACCAGCTCGGGGTCGATCGCCCGGGACAGCGCGCGGCGCCGGTTCACCCCGCGCAGGATGAGCAGCACCAGCCCGAGCGGCACCACGAGCAGGAACCAGAGGTAGACTGGCTCGGCCCACTTAATCAAGGAAGCCTCCGGAAGATGGTAGTCGCAGTAGCGACGCCGGTCCCGAGCGCCAGAACCGAGAGCAACAGCCAGAGCCCGGCCAGCTCATTATACACGGTGTACTGCTTCACTTTGAAAGTGGTCGGCTCCATTCGGTCAATCTCGTCGTAGATCTGCTTCAGCGCCTGCGCGTCGGTCGCGAGGAAACTCTTGCCGCCGGTCATGTCCGCTATTCTCTGCAGGGTCTCGGTGTCGAGGGCAATCTGCACCTGCACGTAGCGGCGACCGAACATCGGGTCGTTCACGGGATATGGCACCATCCCCTTGCTGCCCACACCGATGGTGTAGACCTTGATGCCGAAACTCGCCGCGGTCTGGGCGGCGGTAATCGGGTCGATGTCGCCGGTGTTGTTCACGCCGTCGGTGAGCAGGATGATGACGCGGTCTTTGGCCTTTGAGTCCTTCAGCCGCGCCACGGCGCTGGCCAGGCCCAGCCCGATTGCTGTCCCGTCTTCAAGCATGCCGAAGTCGACGCGGTCAAGCAGCCTATCCAGTATCTGCCGGTCCATGGTGAGCGGGCACTGGGTCAGACTGATCGCGGAGAAGACGACGAGGCCGATGCGGTCGCCCTTCCGCTTGTCGATGAACTCCTTGGCCCGCTCCTTGGCCACGGTCAGTCGGTTCCTGGGCGAGAAATCCTCCGCCTGCATCGAACCGGAAACGTCGAGGCAGAGCATGATGTCGATGCCGCGGGTCTCGACCTCCTGGAACTGCCTGCCGCGCTGGGGACGGGCCAACGCTAGCGTCATGAAGATGAGCGCCAGGGCGTAGAGCGCGTGGACGATGGCGCGCCCGTAGCGACCACGCGGTGTCGAGCCGCGCAGGAACCCGAGGTCGCTGTAGACGACCGCGGCCCGCCGCTTCACCAGTTGCCACCAGATGTAGGCGGGCACCAGGGCCAGCAGCAGGAAGAACCAGGGATGGGCGAATCTCATAAGGGACCCCGCGATATCACCACGAAGGCACCAAGACACCAAAACCTCAAGACCGGCGGGACGTTCTTCATCTTCTACTCTTCGTGTCTTTGTGTCTTGGTGGTTGAGTCCACCTTTAGTTCCGGCTGCGGCGTAGTCGCCTTCACCAGTTCACGCGCGGTGGAAACAACAGCGGCTGCCTCGGTCGCCGGTGGCACGAACTTGGCGTACTTCACCATGTCGGCCCGCTGGAAGAACTCGCCGAACCCTTCGCGTTCCGGAGTCCTGGCGAGCTTCATGGAACGCACGATCTCGGTGGTGGTCTGATCCAGAGCCGGGAATCCGAACCGGCGGGTCAGGTAGCGCTTGAGCACCTCCGAAACCGTGTAGTAGTAGCGCTTGAAATGGCCGGACGCCAACCAGTCGTCGGCCGGCACCTTGTCGAGCGCGGCGAGCGCCTCGTCCCACGGATCGGGCAGGGGCGTGCCGTAGAGCATTATCCGGCGATAGCGGCGGTACAGGCGCCAGCCCAGATAGCCCAGCCCCGTTGCCGCGAGAATCCCGAGGATGATCCAGATCGGCAGGAAGTTCGGGAACTGTATCTGCGGCTTCAAGTCGTTGATGTCCTTCATGTCCGCAGACATGACGCTAGCGACCTTCACCGGTATCGAATCCGACGCCGCCGCCCGAACCTCGCCTTCGGCCGGGTAGGGAACGATGAACGGTGGTATCTTCGGCTCCCCGGTCGCGAACGCCGCCATCGTCAGGGTGTGGACGTCGACAATCGTGTCGCCGGCATAGCGCGTGACACTCTTCCGGTCGAGAATCATGAATGGGTCAAGGCTCGGGCTGAACGGCTCACCGACCTTGGTGTCACGGTGGTGCTTGACCACCAGTTCCAGCTTGAAACGGTCACCGACGGTCAGGTCTCGCTTGGGCCGGGGCAGAAGTCTCGCGCTGACCGATACCGGTCCACCGGAGACGATATGGTATGCAGGCGCAGTATCGTGCGGCACGGTGTCGGCAGCAGCCGAGTCACGCGCCGCGGGTTGCGCTGCAGCCAACGCGACTAAAAGCAGGAGTACTGTCACCCCGAGCGACCGATGGGAGTCGAGGGGTCTCTCAGGAGAGATTCCTCGGCTCGGCGCACAGCGCCTCGCTCGGAATGACTGGAAAGGAAGGTTCACCTGTATCTGCGTGCCCGCTTCTGGAAGAACTGGTGCAGCTTCTTGGTGAAGTCCTCGGCGGTCGAGACCGGTATGTGGTCGACGCCGAGTTGCCGGAACAACCGCTCGACCGCTTCCTGCCGCGCGGCCTGGGCCGCAGCAAATCGCTTTCGGAGGACGGGGTCGGACGTATCCACTGTCGCCAGCTCGCCGGTCTCGGCGTCTTCCATCTCGACGAGGCCCAGCTTCGGCAGCTCCCTCTCGGCCGGGTCGCTGACCGAGACGGCGACCAGGTCATGCTTGCGCGCGACGATGCCGAGCGGACGGCGGATTGTCTCGGGACGGTACGAGTCACCCATCAGGTCGGAGATGAGAAAGACAATCGCCCGGCGTTTGAGGACGTGCATCAGGAACTCAAGCGCCTGCGCCGCGTCGGTGCCGCGGCGCTCCGGTTCGAAGTAGAGGATGTCGCGGATGAGCCGGAGTACATGCACCCGCCCTTTCTTCGGCGGCACGTACTTCTCAATCCGGTCGGTGAAGAAGACCAGCCCGACCTTGTCGTTATTGCGGATTGCGGAGAAGGCAAGCGTGGCCGCGACCTGCGCCGCCTGCTCGAGCTTGAACAGTCGCTTAGTCCCGAACCGGTCCGACCCGGAAGCGTCCACCAGCAGGATGACAACCAGTTCCCGCTCCTCGGCGTACTTCTTCACAAACGGCCGGCCGAACCGGGCGGTCACCTTCCAGTCAATCGTCCGGACGTCGTCGCCGGGCAGGTACTCGCGGACATCGAGGAACTCGATGCCCCGACCCTTGAACGATGACTTATAGTCGCCCGAGAAGAACGTGTTGACCAGCCGGCGCGTCCGAATCTCGATCTGGCGGATGTGCGAACGTCCGGCCTTGTCCGGACGCTTCGCGGAGCGGCCGGTCGGCTTGGTTGTTGTGCGCGGCCCGGGACTCACGGAACTTCGACGCCTTCGAGCACCCGCTTCACGACGTCGTCGGTGGTCAGTTCCTCGGCCTCGGCCTCATAGCTCAAAATCAGGCGATGCCGGAGCACGTCCGGCGCCAGCTCCTTGATGTCTTCCGGAATCACGAACCCCCGCCGGCGCAGGAACGCCATCGCCCGCGCCGCGGTCAGCAGGTAGATGGAGGCGCGCGGAGAAGCTCCGTACCGCAGCAACGGGCTCAGGTCGGCGAGGTTGTGCTCCTTCGGCTGCCGGGTGGCGAAGACAATGTTCAGGATGTAGTCCTTCAGCTTCTCGTCAACGTAGATGCGCGCGCAGAGCGCCCGGGCGCTGATGATGGCGGACGGCTCGACGACCGGAGACGCGGACGGCTCGACACCGGTGGTCATCCGGTCGACAATCTGCTTTTCCTCTTCCTTGTTCGGATAGCCGACGCGCAGCTTCAGGAGGAACCGGTCGGTCTGCGCCTCGGGCAGGGGATAGGTGCCTTCCTGCTCGATCGGGTTCTGGGTCGCAAGCACGAGGAACGGATCGTCCATCTTGAACGTGTCCTCGCCGATGGTGACCTGTCGCTCCTGCATCGCCTCCAGCAACGCGCTCTGCACTTTGGGCGGGGCGCGGTTGATTTCATCGGCCAGCACGAGGTTCGCGAACACCGGTCCCTTCCGCGCAGTGAACTCACCGGTGCGCTGGTTGTATATCTGAGTCCCGATGATGTCGGCCGGAAGCAGGTCCGGCGTGAACTGAATCCGCTGGAACGATGTGGCTATCGCCCGGGCCAGTGTCTTTACGGCATAGGTCTTGGCCAGGCCGGGTACGCCCTCGATAAGCACGTGCCCGTTCGCGAGCAACCCGACCATCAACCGGTCGACCAGGTACTTCTGGCCAACTATCACTTTGCCGACCTCGCCGGTTATCGCCTGGACGAATAGGCTTTCGCGCTCGATCTCCTCGTGGACTCGCTTGATGTCGTCTTTCAGTTCTTCCATGGATACAGGTTCCTTTCGGGTCGATTGAGCATATTAGATAGACTTCCCGCCAGGCTGAGGGGTTGCAGACCCAGCATAGTGCACCCAATATCTATAAACAATAGCCCACTATCAATAATTACTCTCGTGGTGATCACGGGTATTGCTCCAACGAAAGAGCGGAGCAGGAATTGCCTGCTCCGCATAATTGTCCTTGGCTGGGACTAACGGCCAAGCGTGTAGAGGAACTGCAACTCCTTCTCGTGGTCGGCGAACATCTTCTTGTTTCCCGCTGGTATCTGAGAATAGACGGCCTTGAATGCATCATACCCCTGAACCGCCTTCTTGATGGCCGAGCTTGTGTCTTTCCTCATCTGCGCAATCTGCTCGGCCAGCTCCGGGGTGGTGCGGTCATAGCTGAGCGCGGTCGTCGCCGCAAACGCCCGGCAAAGCGCAGGACGTACCTCTTCCCAACTCGAACCGGCCTTCTTCAGCGAATCACCGACCCCCGGCAGGTTCATACTCTCGACGTATCCAGTCAGCGCAGCGACCGGACCATCTCCTTCCTTGGGCCGCGTCGGTATCCAGCTGTCGGCTTTCAGCGCAGCGTCCAAAACCGGCAGGACTTTTACCAATCGAGCCACATCGTTCTCGGTCAGCGGGTTCGTGACCTCGGCCGGCCACTTCTCGGTCGTCACGGGCACCTGCGAACCGGACTTGCCGCCGCAGAACACGCCGGCGAGGACGACAAACAGAGTAATCAGCGATGCTGTCTTCATCGGTTGCTCCTTTCGAGTAGTGGAGAGCATAGGTGGCCGCATCGGATTGTCAATTCAGGACGGCCTGACCGGGTCAGGCGGGCTTGGACTTCAGTTGTGCAGGTCGAGGAAGTTCCGGCCCCGGCTCAGCGGTTCGGCGGTGTTGCGACCGTAGCCGACGATGGCGTACTCGAGGGGTGAACTACGGTCCTCTGGGGTCGCCCAGCCGAGCACTACGATCGTGCCCGGCACGCCCCGGGGCGCGGCCAGCCCGACAAACGGACACCGGGGGTCAGTGCGGTTGGTCACCGCGTTCAGCTCGGTCTCGGCAAGGTACTCGGGTTCGTAGAAGAAGTCTATGCCCTTGCGGTAGCGCTGGCGGGTGTAGGGATTGAAAGGGATGCTGGTCAGAAGCCCGTTGTCGGCCTTGAAGTGCAACACCATTCCGTCCTCATCCTCTTTCTCCCAGGAAATGCCCGATTTTGGATAGCGCCCCTCGTTCTCGAACGCGAAGTCATCGATGGCGGCCTTGTACGCCTGCATGTTCGCTTTGACCACCGTTACCCGGTGCAGCTCACGTTGCCAGGCTATGAGTGGCGGCAACATCACGAACGGGAGAACGAGAGTCCCAAGCAGGCCGGCTGCCAAACCTGCGAAGGCCATCCCACGGCCGGGCCGAGAGCGCTTCAACGCGACTGAGGACACAATGATTGCCGGGATACCGGCGACGAAAGTCGCTGGCGTGAGTGCCGCGAGGCCGAGGACAAGACCGATGATGCTCAACGTCTTCGTCTCGGGCTTGACCGGAGCCTGCGTCCGATCGAGTAGAGCCTGCTGGTAGCGGAACTGCCTCCTCGGCACCTCTGACACGACGGCCCCGCACGTGCCGCATACCCGCGCCGTACGGGGAATACGCGAACCACAGGCGGGGCAGATCACGCCAGCAGCCCTTTCTTTCTATGCGGGTGGAATCTGTCTTGACTCGGCAAAGCTCTACCTCATCTGATTCACTCACATTTAAGCAGGAATCCGGCATCCGGTCAAGCCGCAAGGTGGAGATGGCCCGCGCCAAACGGGCCATCTCTGCTGCTGAAGGAACTCAGTCTTTACTCTCGACGGTGATCTCGCGCGCCTTGACTCTCTCGGCCTTGGGCAGGACCAGTTCCAGCACACCAGCCTTGTAGCTGGCCGCGGCCTTGTCTCCCTGCACGCTTACCGGCAAAACTATCGTACGCTGGAACGAACCGTACGCACGCTCGATTCGATGGAATGTCCGGTCCTTCTGCTCGCTTTCGTACTTCCGCTCGCCGCTGATGGTAATGGTATCTTCCGCCACCTTGACCTTTATGTCTTCCCGTTTCATGCCGGGCAGCTCAGCGCGGACTACCATCGCCTCGTTGGTCTCCTCCACGTCGATTGCCGGTGCCCATAGCGCCTGCTCGCGTTCGCGCGGGTAGCGGCCAATCATCGAATCGAACAATCGTTCCATGTCTTCCCGCATCGTGCTCATTTCACGAATCGGGTCCCATGTCATCAGGTTTCTTGCCATATTCATACCTCCTGGTTACTTCTTGCTCTGCTACCTGTTAGACGCCGCGAGTCCCAAACCGTTTCAGTTCCGGACTGCTGCTGTCTTGACTTCGGCAGCCCCGCCGAATATGCTCAGCGCAGTGAAGAAACACCGGACGCTCGACGCTGCAGACAGGATAGCTGCTTCTCGCGGTCATTGCGGCGTTCGTCTACTCGCGCGTCGGCCGGCTGGTTCAGGGACGACCGGGAATACCGTAGCTCTGATGCGGAAGATGGGGTGTACATGAACCTGTTCACGACCGTTTCACCGGTCCTGCTTCTCGTTGCCGGCTTCATCGTCTGCTTCTTCGGGTATCGGCTGCTCCGCTTCACGCTCGGGCTGGCCGGGTTTTGCGTGGGCCTCGCACTGGGCCTCGCGGTCGCCGGTCTCATCCCGAACATCAGCCAGGTCTTGACGATCATCATCGGCATCGTCGGCGGCGTTCTCGGTGCAGTTGTCGCTGCGCTGCTCTACAAAGTCGGGGTGTTCCTGCTCGGCGCGGGCGCCGGCGTTCTGGTCGCGAGCATCATCCTGACCTCCACCGGATGGTCCCACCCGATGCTCATTCGCCTGGTTGCTGCCATCGCCGGCGGCATTCTGACGCTCGTCCTGGAACGGACGCTGGTTTCCATCCTGTCGGCCCTGGCCGGCGCTTGGGGAATCACGCTGGGCGCGTTCAGTTTGCTTGGATGGCACGACGTCTCCGCCGCGCCCAAGCCCTCCCCCGCGAACTACGGGCTGATGATCGCGTGCTGGCTGGTGCTCGGTCTCATCGGAGCCGGGGTCCAGCTGCGGTCAGGCAGGAAAAAGAAGGCTGCCAAATAAAGGAGGAAGTGTGAAACCGGTCCACGGCACTCGACCATTGTGGTTCTTGGTTATGTACCTTGGTCTCCTGCTGGCTGCAGGCTGCACAACGAGCACGTCCGTGGTCCCGGGGAGGATCACGCCGGCCGAGCCGCCGCCACCCGCAGCCGAGGTCCCGCTCGTTCTGCCGAAGCCGCTTGGCCCCATTCTGGCGCCGGGTGAGGTCCGGGAACTCATGCCCGGCGGAGCGGTTGACTGGTCCGGCAAGACCGTCGCGGCCCGCGGCACCGGCGTCCTTGACCCGGGGAACTCCGACCGTGACCAGGCCTGGCAGTTGGCGGAGCGGGCTGCCACCGTCGTCGCTCAGCGTAACCTGCTGGAGATTGTCAAGGACGTTCGAGTTGACTCCGACACCCGGGTCCGGGACTACACGGCCGAACGCGACTCCGTATACCAGCGCATCGAACACGTGGTCAAGAGCGCGCAACCGCGCCACCCGGCCAGCCGCGATTCCCTCGGCGGCACGGTTGAGATTGAACTCCAGTGCAATCTCTATGGCGACTCCGGAGTCGCGGGTGCCCTGCTGCCGCAGTCCGCCGCCGGCCCACGGTCGGGTGACATCAGTGCCGGCGGCCTCTCCCGGCTCGCGGTTGAGTTCCTCCGTCAGTATTCCGGCCTTGTTCTTGACGCCGGCGCCATCGAACTCAAGCCGGCGCTGTTTCCGCGGATCTACGACGAAAGCGGCGCCCTGCTGCTCGACCCCCGTGAGTACCTGACCTACGCGGGCGAACCCGGGACCTGCGCAGTGCAGTACGTCGGTTCGCTGGGCCCGATTCTCGCTCGACCCGAATTCGGACAACCGCTGGTACTCAAGGTCAAGGCGGCGCGGGGCAAACTCGGCGCCGATATCGTCCTCGCTCGTGGGGATGCGCATATGCTGAAGGGCATGAAAGACGGCCTTGAGTTCCTGATCGATGGCGGCCGCATCCTTACCAAACTGGCGCTGTAGCGGCAGACCCGGCCGGCAGGCCGGGGAGCCTCGCCGCTAGTCGGCCCGCAGCGAGTAGAGGCGCAGCCGGTCGGTAACAACCAGCAGTTCGATGTTCCCACCCGGAATCACATCGCCGAGCGTAACATCCTGGCAGCGCACCGGCTGCGGGATTTCCTGCCGTTTCTGGAGATCGGACCCCAGCACCAGTAGTCCGCACGAATCGGAGGTCGACGGGTAGAACATCGGATCGCGGCAGATCATGCGCTTGCGGTAGCGCGACACGACCAGCTCGCACTTCCCGTCCCCGTCCAGGTCGCAGATGGCGTGCAACCGGCTCTTGCTCACCTCGTTCGAGTCGCGGGCTTCGCCGAGTTCGACCCGCGCGGCAAGCTTGAGCTTCTGCCCTTCCAGCCGGTAGAGCAACACCTCGGCCCTCGCGCCGCACACCGCAGCCACCAGCTCCGGTCGGCCGTCGCCATCGATGTCTGCGCAGCCGGCCGAAACGCAAGATACCGGCGACGAGTCCGGTCCCGGTGACTCGTCGATGACCTTTCCGGTGGCACCATTCAGGACCGCGAGCCCGCCGAAGTCGTCCTGCCAAGAGTACACGGCGATGAACACCTCCGGCTTCCCGTCCCGGTCCAGGTCGGCGACGCCAGCCAGGCAGCCGATGAACGAATGCTTCCCGAATCCGCGTTGCCAGAGCCGTGTGCCGTCGGCGCGCAGGGCAACGCAGTAGCAGGAATCACGGTCGCGAGTTCCATTCACGACGACACCCTTCCCGTCGCCGTAGGTTGTTACCAACAGTTCCTCGCTGCCGTCCGAGTCCAGGTCGGCGACCGCCATCAGGTCCGGCCGGGCGCCGAACTCGTAGCTCCAGCGGAGCCTGCCGTCGGAGCCATCCCGGCATTCAAGCATGTGGCTGGGGTAACGGAGTCTCGGCCCGCGCACCACCTGGAAAACTGCCAACTGCTGGTTGAGTCGCACCGCCAACTGGCTCGTGCCTTGCCCGGACCGGCTCGACTCGGGCAGCAGCGTCCAGCCGGCGCTGTCACCGGCGACGATCCGCGTCGAGTCGCTCTGCATCAGGTCCCAGTCGATGCCGCCCCGGGTTCGACCGGAAAGGAGAGCACCGTCCGCGTTCAGTATCGCCGCGGGCGATCGGGCAAGCGGGGAGGTCACAATCTCCAATCGGCCGTCGCGGTCGAGGTCGACGACCAGCGGACGATGCTCGGTATGCGCGATTGCCGGAGTCGGCTCCATCGCCGGCACGTCGAACCACTCCGCGTCCCATTCCTCGGCACAGCGCAGTCCCGCTACCGATCGGGTTCCGGCCTGGGCGAAGAACAAAGTGTTGAACTGATTGGCCCCGGGCCAGACCCAGGGCTCGACGTTGCGAAGCCGGCGGCTGCACCCGAGGAGGAATGCGAGCACCGCGAGCAGGGCGACCGAGAACCGCCTGAGAGCCACGGCCATCTTGACCGAATCTAGCTCAGAATCGCCGACCTGTCAACCGGCGGCGCGCCCTCCCTCAGGACGGAGCTATCTCATGATCCGGCCGATCCGGTTGAAACGGATGGCCCAGGGCGAGATGATGATGCGGGCGATGTTCGGCGCCGCATCGGACGAGAAATAGAGCACCAGCGGTTTCCCGCGCAGGTTGTGCAGGTCGAGCGGCCCCCAGAATCGACCGTCCTCGGAGTTGTCGCGGTTATCGCCCATCGCGAAAACGTGCCCGGCCGGCACGACCACGGGGCCGAACTGGTCGCGCACGTACGGCAAGTACTCGGACTGGTAGAATCTCCCCTCCTCCCATGCCTTCTGGAATGCGTCGCGCGCGGGTACCGGCTCAAACCCGGGCAGCATCCGTGAGTCGGTGTGCATCACGTACGGCTCGACCTGCTGTCGGCCGTTCACGTACAACTGCTTGTCCCGGTACTCGACCGTGTCGCCGGCCACGGCGATGCAGCGCTTGATGAAGTTGCGCGGGACGTACCACGTGAAGAAGCGCGCCTGGTTGTCCCAGAACAAAGGCAGCAGCGGCAGCCAGCGGGGAAACAGCCTCGTGTAACGTTCCGGCGGCTGCGGGTCGTCGGTATCGACCGGAAACCGGAAGACGATGATGTCTCCGCGCTTCGGGCTCGAGATAGATATGATAGTCTGGTCGGTGAACGGCAGCTTCACGCCGTACACGAACTTGTTTACGAGCATGAAGTCGCCGATGAGGATGGTGTTGAGCATCGAGCCGGTCGGCACCATGAATGCCTCGACCACGAACGAACGGATGAGCAGGACCGCAACGATGACCGGCGTCCACTCGCGGCCCACGTTCCGCAGCCAGCGAATGCTGCCTCTCACGGCTCCGTGTCTCTATCGGTTGTCAGCACAGACGGTCAGTATAGAAGGAGCAGTGGCAGAGTCAATTCTACGACCAGAAATTGTGACGGCAGAGCGCTAGCGGACGAGATGGCCGATGCGGTTGAACCGGATCGCCCAAGGCGAAAGGACCATCTTCGGTATGTTGATGGGGTAGCCGGCTGCGGACGTTGACATATAGGTAACCAGCGGCCGGCCGCGGACGTGGCGCAACTCAAGCGGCCCGAAGAACCGCGCATCCTCGGAATTGTCGCGATTATCGCCCATCACAAAAATGCAGCCCGGCGGAACCACGATCGGGCCGAACTGGTCGCGCACATAGGCGGACAGCTCGGTCCGGTAGAAACTGTGGTTCTCCCACGGCTTCTGGTAGTCCTTGAGCCCCTCCAAGCCGGGAAACGTCCGCGCGTCGGTATGCTGCACATAGGGCTCATTCTGCGGCTCGCCGTTGATATAGAGCTGCTTGTCCCGGTACAGGACGGTGTCACCGGCAACCGCCACGCAGCGCTTGACCAGCGCCAGCGGCGTATACCACTGGAAGAAACCCTTCGACATACTCCAGAACAAAGGCAGCAGCGGCAGCTTGGCCGGGAAGATGCGGCTTGCGCCCGGCGGCACGTCCGGGTCCAGCGGGAAACGGAAGATGACGATATCCCCGCGCTTCGGGCTCGACACCGGAATGATGGTCTTGTCGGTGAACGGCAGCTTCGCCCCGTAGACGAACTTGTTTACGAGCATCATGTCGCCGATGAGGATGGTATCGAGCATCGAGCCGGTCGGCACCATGAACGCCTCGACCACGAACGAACGGATGAGCAGGACCGCGATAATCACCGGGCCCCACTCGTTGGCAAGGTTCTTCAGCCAGCGCATGCAGCTAGTTTGACGCGGGAGCAGAACCCACGGTTGGCGCGTCCATCCGAACTCGAAACCTACGGCTCATACCGAGAACAGCGCCTCCAGCGGCCTCCGGGCGAACTCTCGCCCCAGCCGGGCGGCACCACTCATGCCGCCTCCGGAACGCGAATGAAGCTCATCCCACACCTCGGACCGCAAGGCGAACCGCAACATGGTTCCCGACCCGCTTTGTACCTTGGTGCCTTTGTGGCTGGCCCCGGTTCGCGTGAACTCAACCCGACAGCCCTTCGCCCGAACGTGACTGATGTTGCCCTTGCCCATGGTGCACCCGGAACTGAACTGGACACCATCAACGAAGCAGGTGTAGGGCGTTCCCGCCGGACAGAAGACCCGTGCATTCAACTCGAACGGCGAAGCCGTGAGCTTGCGGCGGGCATGGGCTCCGGCCTTTAGGCCGAGCACCAGCCAAGGCCCGAGATGACCGTGAAATGCCGCAGCCTGCTTCAAGACGTTCGGCGTCAGTGAACCACCTTCGCGGTCTGCCCCGGTGATTCCCCTAAGACTTCGGGCGTTTCCGCATTGACTCGTCACTCGGGATTGAGCTACCGGACGGCACCGGCGAGAACGCAGGGCGGACTTCATCATTCCTAACTATACTGCCGCATCCGCTCCTGGCAACTATTGACCGGTGCCGCTACTGGCGGATACTACGTCTGTGCTCTACCTGCTGCTTAAGGTCGCGTCGGCGGTCGGCATGGGCTTGGTGCTCAAGCACGCCGACACCCGCTCGCTCGACCGCATACCGCTCATCCGTACGAACTACGCGGTGGCCGCCGTCATCGGGTTCTTCGCTTCGGTCGCGCTCGGCCAGACCCGCATTTCCGGCGCCGCCGCCCTGCTCGCTGCGGTCACCGGCATTCTCTTTGTCGCCGGCCTGCTCATCTGGAGCCGTGCGATCCAGGCTGCAGGATTGGCGCTTTCAGTTGTGGCCATGCGTAGCGCGGTCGTCGTCCCGCTCCTCGCGGCGGCTGTCATCTGGCGCGAACGCCCGGTGCCGCTCGAACTCGTCGGCAGCACCCTGGCCCTGCTCGCCCTGGCCCTCGTCCTCTCCGAAGTAGCTGGTCGCGAGAATGCCGGAGCGGCCATGACCACCAAACCACAGAAACACGAAGAAGGAACTTCTGCTTCCTCCCGCGCCCCTGGTCCGTCGTCCCTCGCCCCCGATGCCGGATCCACCCCGATCCCTTACCCCCAGCCCCCGGCCCCTGGTGCTTCTTCCCTTCTCTGGCTACTCCTCCTGTTTCTTGCCGACGGGCTGGTAATGAGCGCGGCGCTGGTCTTCCGCAAAGAACTACCCCTGACCGAGACCATGCCATTTCAGACCATCATCTTCGTCTCCGCCTTCCTCGTCACGACGCTGCTCTACTACCTGCGCGAGCCCCGCCTGAACCGTGACACGCTCAAGTGGGGCGCGCTGCTCGGGACGGCCAACTTCGGGAACTACCTGTTTCTTTTGCTGGCGCTCTCGCTTCTTCCCGGTCTTGTCGTCTACCCGGGAATCGCCGCCGGCGAGGTCGGCCTGATGGCACTGGCAGGCGTTGCGCTCTGGAAAGAGAAAGTCGGCGTCCGCAGTTGGCTCGGCATCGCGCTCGCCGTTGCGGCGCTCGTCCTCATCCAACTCGGCAAATCCGCCGCAGCCTAGCGCACGGGCTGGGCGCAACAACTCCCACAGATCGATCTTCCCGTGGGGTGGTCTGCCCCAGGATTACCCGGAGGGTAGCAGTCCGAAACCCGACAGAAGACACGATGGACGATTCAACCTGAGGATTGTCAGAAGGTTAGTTGAGATGACCGATGCGAGAACCGGTGGCTGGGACATCTGCGGCCAGACTGACCGGACCAGTGCGCGGTTCAGTCACGGATAGGACTGACAGTCCAGTTCGAGGCAGAAATTGAGATGCAGTTGGGGGTTCACGCCGAGAAACTCTTCCCTATCCGGTGAGGGAAACGATGGGAGCTACGATGACCGCTACGCTGCGAGGAACAGTGGACGTTCCGACTGGAGGTCCGAACCTGTGCTTGAGTCTGGGCATGTCGCGCCGGGAGCTTTGTAGCTTGCGGCTACTTGCCGCCGATGGATCTGCTGCAGACCGGGCAGTCACCCTTGGGATGGACCGGACGGTCGTTGGGCCAGACACCGCAGTCAATCGGCCCCAGCGCTTCCGAAACGTCAACCGGGCAGCGTGCGTACATCTTGTGAAATCCCTCGAACGTCTGGCACCCGTCCGACCTCCGGCCGCACTGCGGGCAGGTGAAACGCGGGGAGACCGAGACGCCGACGCGGCGGAAGTAGCCGTCGAAACGAACCGGGGTCTCACACTCGATGCAGGTCGAACGGTCAAGTCGCGTGTAGTTGATTCGCTCGACCAGCGCCGCCCGTCCATTCCGGCCTTCGTCCTCGAAGTCGACTGCGCGCCTGAGCATCGGGAAGTCGAGGTTGAGGGCGTCGGCGACGTAGTACAGCGCGGGCGCGGTCTCGGCAAGCGGCCGCGCCAGGAACGAGCGCATCACCGCCTCGCTGCCGCGCTGGCTGCGGCCGATGACCGGCACGAATTGCGCGGCAGTGACCAGGCCGAAGCCAAGCCCGATGAACCCGGCCGCGCACCGTCCGGCAAACGTCCGTCCCCAAGTCGGGTCGGCTTTGAGCAGCCTGAGCGCCATCGGCACCAGCATGATGATGGTCAACGCCGCGACTATCAGGGCCACGAACCCGGCAGCATAGGAGTGGAAGAGCCGGTGGAAGACGGAATAGGCCGCAAACCCGACAACGACTCCTGCGGTCAGCCGGAAGACGTCGGACAGGGCAAAGAAGAGCCCGCGCCTTGCCTCGGCAAGAATGCCGAGGCCGACGATGAGAATAACGAGCGCGTCGATGAAGATCGCCACCGGAGATTATAGACCGGACGGTGCATACAAGACAGTCGTGCGCGTGGGCGCACCGAGGCCGCGGCGGCCCGGTCAGGTATCAGTGCCGCAGCTGCCGGCTAGGCCTAGGACGGAGTCGGGACGCGCGACAGCGTGAATCCGAATTTGCTGCCTTTACCCGGCTCGCTCTCGACCCAGGCCTCGCCGCCGAGCTTCTCCATGATGCGGCGCACAATGGAGAGCCCTAGTCCCTGTCCGGTGGCACGGGCCTGGTGCAGCCGGGTGAAAGGCATGAAGAGCCGCGCCTGCTGTTCCGGCGTCAGTCCGGACCCGTTGTCTTTGACCCAGAACCGGACCTTGTCGTCCGTCATGTCGACGCCGAGTTCAAGCCGCAGCGGCTTGCCGCCGTACTTCATTGCGTTCGACAGGTAGTTGGCCCAGACCTCCTCGAGCCACGGGCCGTAGCCGAGTGCGGCCGGCCACCCGTCGGGCATGGCGATCTCCGGCCTGTACTCCCCCGTCATGTGCGACAGGCGCTGCACGGCGCCGGACACAACCGCGGCCATCTCGACCGGGCGACATTCGACTTCGGCCTTGCGCACGCCGGCCAGGAGCAGCAATTCCTCGATAATGCTGTGCATCTTCCGCGCGCTCTGGTGAATTGATTGTAGTGACTCGGAAACGTCCTTCTCGCTCAACTTGACGTCGGCGGCGGTCAGCAGCTCGGCAAATCCGAGGACCGCGGACAGCGGGTTCTTGAGGTCATGGGCCACCGTGTGGGAGAACGCGTCGAGCTCGGAAATGAGCCGCTCGCGCTCCTCCGCCAGCAACTTCCGCTCGGTTATGTCTTCATTCACTGCGACGAAGTGGGTTATGTTGCCGTCTCGGTCCCGTACTGCCGAAATCGTGGACAGCTCCCAGTACAGGTCGCCGTTTTTCTTCTTGTTGTGGATCTCGCCCTGCCATTCCCGGCCGGTGAGGACATCTGCCCAGAGTTGCTTGTAGAACTCGGGCGGGTGCGCGTCCGATTCCAGGAACCGCGGGTCCTTGCCCAGCACCTCGGCCGCGGTATACCCGCTGAGGCTTGTGAACTTCGGGTTGACGTATTCGATGTGCCCTTCGGGATCGGTGATGATGACCATGACCGGGCTCTGCTCGACCGCGCGGGTGAGCTTGCGCACCTGCTCTTCGGCCTGGTGCCGGCGGATGGCGTTCTCAATCGTGACCGGCAGCTTCTTCAGGTAGGTCCGTTCGTGGTCTTTGATCAGGTAATCGTCCGCGCCGCCTCTCATCGCCCGAACCGCCACTTCCTCGTCACCGGCACCGGTCGTGAACACCAGCGGAATCCCGTGTACCAGCTCCATCACGTCGAAGGCCGTGCCGTCACCCAGCGCGTAGTCGGTGATGACCGCGTCGTACTGCTTCTTGCCCAGGGAGTCTCTGGCCTCGGCCACCGAACCGGCCACGTCGTATTCGTACGGCGATCCCAGGTCACGTACCGCTCGCTTGAATGCGAGCTGGTCGATAACGTCGTCCTCGACCAGCAACACCCGGTAGCGCGGAGTGGCTTCGGTCACCTCGTCCCGTCCTGCTGCCCCTGCTCCCTTCATCGTTCCTCCCTCATCGCTTCGCTTCCAAACCTACACCTCTACGCTGCCTGATCTGTCTTCCGTCTTGCCCGCTGCGACCGCCTTGGGCAGAGTGAAGTAAAACGTACTGCCTTCGCCGAGCCTGGACTCCACCCACACTTTCCCTCCGTACATCTCTGCTACTATCTTCTTCACCACCGCGAGCCCGACCCCGGTGCTGTCGGACTGGTCCCGTGGCTTCAGCGTCTCGAAGAGCTGGAAAACCCGCTCCCGGTCCTTGTCCGCGATTCCCGGCCCATTGTCGCTTACGCCGAACTCCCAGCACGTTCCCTCATCGCGGCACCGGGCCCGGATGAAACCCTGTGGTTTGTCCGAGTACTTGATGGCGTTGGAGAGCAGGTTCTGGAACACCTGTTCGAGCTTGACCCGGGACGCGCGCACGACCGGGAATTGACCATCCAGTGCGACTTCTACGTGACCGGGCGGCGCCAGCGCCCCGACGACCTCCTGAACTACCGCGCCGAGGTCCACGTCAGCAACTTCCTCCATGGCCCGGCCGGCACGCGAATACTGCAGGATGCCATCAATCAGGTCGTGCATCCGCTTCACCCGACCGAGCAACAGATTCACCATCTCTTTGCCGTCGGCGTCGAACCGGTCGCTGTAGTCGGTCACCAGCCACTTGAGCAGGGAGTCGACGGCACGCAGCGGCGCCTTCAGGTCATGAGAAATAACCTGGGCGAATGAGTTGAGCTCGCGGTTTGCGCCCGTGACCTCGGCCAGCAACTGCGCTTGTCGCTGCTCGGCCTCACGCCGGGCAGTGATGTCGCGCAGCACCCAGACGCTTCCCACCGTTTCGCCGGCCCTGTCTCGCATCACGCGGCTCGAGGCGCTGACGGGTATGATGCGGCCATCGCGTCCCCGGCACTCGAGATCGAGCGCGGAGAGCGCGAGCCCGTCGCTGACGCGGGCGAGCGCCTGGCGGAACTCACCCGGTGCGGCGAAGAGCTGGTCGGCCGGCTGTCCGCGCAGTTCTTCATCGTCCCTTCCCAGGAGGTCGGACGCACCGTGGTTCGCGATTGCGATGTTGCCTTCGGGCGTCAGAAGGAGCAGCGCGTCGGCCATTGTGGCAATGATCTCGCGGGCCGCGCCCTGTGGCGTGACCGACATGAAGCCGTAGCGAGTGACCGCGAAGTAAAGCCCCCCGGCCCAGATGAGGCACAGCACGGCCCCCAGGTCGGGGATTCCTTCGTACCTGGCCTGAGGCAGAATCACGTCGGTCGCGGTGCCTAGGACGAGCGTGACGAGACCGGTGCTGAGTGTCAGACCCGTCTGCCTCCGCTCGCGGTAAGTCCGGGCGGACTGCCACAGCCTGAATACCAGCAACAGGGATACCAGCGTGTACAGCATGTAGTATGCGTAGTAGAGAGGAACCCAGAGTGTCTTCGCCCACAACGTCCTCCACCCGTAGCTGGTGAGAATGTAGTCACCGGTGAGCGCGTGGTGGCCGGTGACCTGACCGGCGATCTGAACGTAGAGGAACAGTGCGGGTGGTACGACGAGCGCAAGCAGGACGGGCCATGATCGGAGCAGTTGGAGCCGGCGGGTCAGGATCATGGCGAAGGCAAGAAAGACGCTCGCGAAGCTGATCCAGCCAACCGAGCCAATGCAGCCGAACGCCCAGGCGAGACTCCTCGGTGCCGCGGTCATGCCATGGACGACGTCTTCGACGCTCCATAACGCCAGTGCGACCAGTACGGCAGCGCAGGACCAGTGGAGCGATGTAAGCGGTCTGCGGCTGAGTACGCGCACGGTGAGCGCCGCGTACGCGGTTGTTGCCAGGGTGTAGATCAGAGTGACTACCGTCATGTCAATTGCTGCCATGGACCCCGGAGTTCAAGGATCCCGGGGTTCCGGTCAGCAGCATCGGCGCTGTCTGCAGACCGGCCAGATTCGCATTCATCCGTGGTTCGTTGTGGCTACTTCTCCGGCTTCGCGCCCGAGCCCGACTTCGGCAGCGTGAAGCAAAATGTGCTCCCCCCGCCGATCTGCGACTCGACCCAGACTCTGCCGCCGTACATCTCGACCGCCTTCTTGACGACCGCAAGGCCGACGCCGGTGCTGTCGGCCCGGTCCCGGGGCTTGAGCGTCTGGAAGAGCTGAAAAACTCGCTGCTGGTCCCTCTCCTCGATTCCGGGCCCGTTGTCGCTGACGTAGAACCTCCAGAATGCGCCCGCCTCGACGCGGCCGACGCGAATCAGGCCTTCCGGTTTGTCCATGTACTTGATGGCGTTGGAGAGCAGATTCTGGAATACCTGAGTGATGCGCGTACGCTCGATGACAACCGTGGGCAGCGGAGTCTCCACCACGACCCGGATGTGAGATGGCGGCGACAGCATGTCAATTACCTCCACCACCAACTCGGCGATGTCAACCTCGACCAGCTCTTCTCGAATCCGGCCCGCCCGCGAGTACTGAAGGATACCGTCAATCAGGTCGTGCATCCGCCTTACGCGGCCGAGCAGCAGGTTGAGCTGTCCTCGGCCTTCGGCGTCGAACTTCTCCTGGTAGTCGGCGGCGAGCCATTTCGCCAGGGAGTCGATCGCCCGCAGCGGCGCCTTCAGGTCATGCGAAACCACGTGGGCAAAGTCGGCCAGCTCCTGGTTCGCGGCCTCAACCTGTTTCAGCAACTGTGCCTGCCGTTCCTCGGCCCGCTTCCTGGCGGTGAGCGCATCCTGCAGGTCCTCGGCAAACTCCAGGTACGTCCGGCTCGGCCCCCTCAGCTCCCGGTACAGCCGGGCGTTGGAGATCGCGAGCCCGCTTGCCCGGGCAACGACCAGCGCCATGTCGAGATGATGATCTTTGTACTCGGACCAAGTTATCCCTTCGGCCTCCAGCACGCCGAGGGTCTTGGTCCGGTGCCGCAGGCTCAGCCGCAGCCCGGTACCGCTCTCGGTCCAGACGTAAGACTGGTTGAACGACGCGAGTCGCTGCTTCACATCCTCCGACTCGCCGAACGCCGCCGGCCGCGACCAGACCTTGTGCGGCTTGCCGTCCTCCAGCGCCACGAAGACCATTGTCGTCGGGGCCAGCATGGCCGCGAAAAGGTCAAATACCCTCTCGACCACTTTCTCCTCGGCGAGGGTTTCGGCCAGCCCGCTCACCATCTCCTGCACCATGTTCGAGTCGGTCAGTCGCCGGTAGGCGCTGGCCAGGATCAAGTTCAGCCGCGTTCGCTGGAACTCCAGCCGCCACTCCAGCACAGCCTTCTCGACCAGCAACCGGAGCCGCTCGCGTCCGGCCTCGGACAGCGCCCCGGGCGGACCATCGCAACACCGCACCACGGCGGCTTGCCGACCGGCGATGGTTGTTGAAGCAGGTTCGGGGAGACAGGCGCCGGCAAGCAACCGGAACTCCTGGCAGTCGACGCCGCTGGCCGCAGCCGCTTCTATCGCCTGCCAGCCTTCAGGTTGTTTGAGGCAGTCGCCGGGGTATTGTATCAGACGGACATCATCGAACCGCGTGCCACCAGTCAGTTCGGCCACAGCCGGGTAGAGCTGCTCGCACACCAGGACGCCGAGCTTCTCCGGGCCTGGCATTAGAGTTCCTCAACCGTAGTCTGCATTCGTCCAAACACGTCCACCTCGATTGAAGCCTACAGCGCGAAAGACAGAGCGTCAAGAAGACGCAGCCGACGGATGTGGGTCTTACGGTACGCGGATTCAGGTCCCGGCTCGGGACTTGCGGCCGGCGGCCTCGGGCCGCTAGCCGAGGTTGACTTTGTGCTTCGCGACCCTACCGCCGGAAATCACGACGACCAGGTAGGTGCCGCGCTTCAACCGGACGCCGTTCTCTCCAGTTCCATCCCACACCGCGGCGTGATAGCCGGACGACTGCTGCTCGTCCAGCAGCAGCTTCACCGGCCGGCCCAGCATGTCGAAGACCTCGACCCGAACCTGCCCGGCCCGTCTCAAACGGTATTCGACCCGCAGATTGCCGTTGCGGATTGCCGGCTGGGCCCGCACGATTGTGACCGCGCCGGCATCGTTCGTGCGCTCTGCGGTGGCGGTCGCTGGTTCACCGCAGGCGAAGACCAAGGCCGGAACGTGGTCGGAGGGCAGATCGAGCGCCACGGCAATCGCGCTCCGTTCGGGCCGGCTGAGCGAAGTGACGAGGAAGCCGGTGAGTCCGAGCGCCCGGGCCTGCGCGAGCAACTGGAAGCCGGCGAACCCTGCTTCCATCATTGCCGCAGCGACGCCCGTGTCCGGGACACAGACGACGTAGTAGGTCGGCGCGCTGCCGGGAATCCGGACTGACGCCGCCCGTAGTTGAACCCGGCAGTCGCCGGCGGCGATTCGTTCCAGCCGGTGGTCGCGACTGGTTGCGTCGGCGCCGGACAAAAGCCGGTTGTGATACCGGCTGACCTCGTACTGCCCCACCACGTAGATGCGGTTGGTTAGGTAGTAGCTGGCCATCGCGCTCGGTACGGTCAAACCCTGCCGGTGATTGTAGGTCAGATGCGGGGTCACTCCGTACGCAGCCCAGCAGAGCTGCGCCACGTTCTCTTGCGACAGCCCGACCGGGCTGAACGACGAATCCTGGTTCAGGTCGGCAACCACCGCCTCGAAGGTATCGGGTCCGACCACATGGGGCAACGGCAGGCTCGAATCCGACGACCGGACTGCACAGACTGTATCCAGCGGCTCGCTGACGCCCCGCCCGAATACGCTGACCATCTGGATCGGTTGTTCCGGCTCCCAGTCGACCGCGGCGTGGTCCGCGGCCCACTGCATCGGGCAGCTCACCACCGCTCGTCGCTCATCTCCGGGCCCGGGGCCCCCGTCGCGGAAAGCGGCCCCGGCGAGTAAGCCGGCCTGAATCGCCATGCCCGTCTCCTCGAAGCTGCCGGCGGCCACGCCTATCTCAAAGGCCGAGGCCGAATTGTAACGGTGGTCTCCGGCCCGGTGAACGCTGAGGAGCAGGCTCGAAGGGTCATAGCGGTAGACGTTGTCCGCGGTGGCCACGTAGAACTCACGGTCCTCGCTTCCAAAACGCGGTGCCCGGCTCATTGCCCAGAGCACGTTGGCCATCACCTGTACGGGCAGGGAATCATCGAACCCGGCATGGACCGAGTACCGGCTGTTGGCGAGCTGCTCGAAAGAACAGGCATGGCGCACCGGGCCGGGCAGACTCTCGACCCGGACTGAAGCCGGCAGCGACGCATCCAGCGCCGCCAGGACGATCAGGCATAAGAGCCCATGCATAGACTTTATAGATTAGCCTCCGGGCCATCCCTGTCAAGCCGCGGCCCGTGCCGTTGTGGCCGCAGGGCGATAATGTCATAGGCTAATGGCAAAGCGATTA
>Ga0172371_10002530_pt1 | contig 28973 bp, 26 predicted proteins | sample Lak12m_FD_114543 | JGI IMG/M metagenome (GOLD analysis project Ga0172371, IMG submission 114543) | Freshwater microbial communities from Kabuno Bay, South-Kivu, Congo - kab_022012_12m | ecosystem: Environmental > Aquatic > Freshwater > Lake | place: Democratic Republic of the Congo: South-Kivu...
CCTCGGCTCGCCTGAAGCTCGAACTTCTTGTTTTCAGCAATCTGCGTGCATCTGCGTCATCTGCGGATAGTCTTTCTTCTCTCTCTTCGGCCTCCAGCCTTCGACTCGCGGTGAACGCTTACCGGCAAGGAATAGCGCCGCAGAAGGAGATAGACTACTACCGGGGGCAGGCAGGCGTTGTCGATTTTTCCCCGGCAATTTATTTTTGCGATAATACCAGGTGGTTGCGCCTCGGCCGGAACCCGAGAAAGAGCGGGGTGTCAGAAAACTCAACCTTAGAAGGAGGCATACCGCCATGAAAACTAGACTTACCGGTGTCGCAAGCGCTGTCGCCGTTTTGTTCGTCTGCGTTGCGCTGATCCTTGGCGCTTCTGTACAGGCGGTGGCTCAGAGCGAGACCAAACAGCCTACTGACGAAGCCATGATGAAGGGAAAGGCGATGATCATGGATGGCTCCAAGAAAATGATGGACGGGGCCAAAATGATGCGCGAAGCCATGCAAATGATGAAGGAAGGCAAGGATGCCGCCAAGGCTCAGAAAATGATGACGGAAGCGGAGCAAATGCTGGCGGAAGGTGAAAGGATGATGGGCTCCGCTCAGGAAATGGCTGCAAAACATCAAGACATGATGCAGAAGATGAAGATCATGATGGAACAATGCAAGCAAATGATGCAGGGCTCAAAGATGATGCGCGAAGGCATGATGATGATGAAAGATAAGAAAGATGTGCCCAAGGCTGAAGAGATGGCAACCGAAGGACACGACCATGTCGAGAAGGGCGCGAAGAAGCTGAAAGAAGCCCAGCCCGGGGGAAAGACGCAGTAAGCGCAAACACCTTATGAATCCCTGTGGCGAGGGGAAATGAGATGGAACATTGGATGTATGATTCGTGGATGCACGGATGGTTTGGTATGTGGATATGGCCTCTTCTGGTCATAGTGCTGATAATGGCCCTTGTCCTGTTCTTTGGGAAAGGGTTTGCTGCTCGGAATTTTCCCAGCCCTGATGCGGGTGCTCAACAATCCAGAGAAATCGCCCTGGACATCCTCAAAAAGCGATACGCAAAGGGAGAAGTCAGCAAAGAGGACTTTGAGCAGATGAAAAAGGACTTACTATCATAGAGGCGCATAACGGGAACGGTCTGATGAAAAGGTAATGAAAGAGACGGAGCAGCCTCAGCAGTCCGCCTCGAAGGGACCGGGTGGGATTTGATGTGGGCATGGTAGGTTTGGGATATAGTGTCGCCCTGGAGCCAGTCTTTCACGGTCAGCGTGTCGAGCGTGTCAATAATGGTGAGCTTCAGATCGTTACCGATGCGTTCCACCCGAATGTCGGTCGGAAGAATCCCCTCTTCAAGGAGAACCGTGTCGATGGCTCCGGGAGTGGTATCTTTATCGATGACCGTGTCCTGGCCTGAACCGCGACCGAATCGGTACGTGTCGTTGCCCGTGCCTCCGTCCAGAGTGTCATTACCCGCAGCTCCTTCCAGCACGTCATCTCCGGGACCTCCCACGAGCGTATCAATGCCTTCTCCGCCTCTTAGCGTGTCGTTTCCCGCCTCACCAAAGAGAGAATCGTATTCCGTACCACCATTGAGCGTATCGCCTTCCTCTCGCCCGAAGATCGTGTCGTTCCCGCCAAGACCGTTCAGAGCGTCAACGTCCGGCCCACCGTAAATAACATCATCACCTTCCGTGGGCGCATAGACCCTTGCGATGATCTCGGCTTCATCCCAGACCGTGCCGTCCATGAACTGGATCTGCTCGATGCGGTTGAGCGTACTGTCATTCTTGAAATGATCCCGAACCGTGAGCGAATCAGAGGAATTGATGATGCTCAGAACAAGGTTGGCGCCAACACGCTTCAAAGCGATGTCGTCCGGAGTAAGGTTGCCGCCCAACCATATCGTATCCACGTTATCAGGGGTGGGGTCTGCGTCGATGATGGTGTCCCGGCCCGAGCCTGTCCTGAGGATGTACGTATCGTTCCCTGCTTCGCCGAACAAAAGGTCGTTGCCTGTTCCTCCGTCTAAGATGTCATTCCCCGCGCCTGCCCAGATCGTGTCGCTTCCGCCACCCGCAACGATCAGGGCATCCCCGTCCTGCTGAAAAATGTTCTCGCTTCGGTCTGTGCCGTATAATACGTCATCTCCTGACAGCCCATTGATATAGCCATCCCCTTCCGTCGCACTCCCCTGAACCGCGTCAGATCCCCAGGTGCCGAACATGTGCAGGTCAAACCACCCATCCGGCGACTGGCCGAGTTGGTCGTACACAGCAAGGCCGCCCGTGTCGATGATCGAGTCCAGGCTTGGATCCTGTTGGATGAATGTTTCACGGAAGGAAAGGTACTCGTTCTTCGACAGCAATCCAATGCTCCTGATGGAACGAGCGAATTCTCCGAGAAGTTGTCTGCCCTGTTCCGGATTATCGGCAAGATGGGCTGTAAGGCCAGTGGCAACAGCGCTTAGGTCAACGCCAATTACATGCTGTGTATCGTCATCTACGACAAGGTTGATTTCCGCCCACCAATCCTTGAGATGCGTCTGGAACATCAGCAAGCCGCACATCATCTCCGACAGGTCCCGGTACGCGTCATTGAGCAGCGGAGCTGCCTCTTGTCCGGGATTAGGCCCGTCTGTGGAGCTCCAGGCATCGCCAAAGAACTTCTCAAGGGTTGCGAGCTTACGCCCGTCCATATAGGGGCCTCGGCTTTCTGGATCCACTGTGTCACATCCCGTCCATTTGAACAGGATCTGGTCCAGCAAGGCTCCTCGGGCGCTTGAGTCACCAGCAGTGACGAATTGCTCCACAAGGGACTTGAGCACACCGCTGGTGTCGGCGACCATTGCTACATACAGATCGCCAACGTTTCCCGAACCCGACAGATAGGGCAAAGCCGCAACGTCGTCAGGCGGAGAATCCAGTCCGTTGGAAATGGTCTCCATTGAATCTTGCTGAAAGGTATATTCTGCGATCTGCCCTGTCGTGCCGTCAACCCAGGTGAATGAGCCGAGCCTGTTCTGGGTGTTCCCCGCTAAATCGTTAACGTTCGTGGCGACCGAATCAAGAGTAATAGAGGTGATGCCAAGTTCGTCCAAGTCGAAAAGCTCGTTCTCTTCTGAAAATCCGTCTCCGTTCAAGTCGCGCCAGACTCTCAATTGCGCAAACTTCTGGTCGGCAGCGGTAATCTTGCCGTCGCCATTGCTGTCCAGGCCGGACAGCGCCATAAAGCCATTCGGAGCCCTCGTCCCGTCTGCCAGGATGGTCTGGTCGCCGAAGAGCTCGGCGGCATCATTGATGATTCCGTCGCCGTTTGTGTCGATCACGAGGAAGCCATCGTGGGGATCCACCCAGCCGGTGAGCTGAGCGAAACCGTCGCCGTTATAACTGAAGTGAGTCCCATCCGTGAGGCTGGTTGTAACTACCCCGTTGCCGTCCAAATCAACTACCAGTGGGTCACATTTCTTCCAAGGGTCCTTAACTAGACCCTTATATTTACCTCAACGGGTCCCAACCAAGGGTTTACCAAATGGATAATCGGAGAGAGGATAACGTATATGGTTAGGCCAGGTCTCCACGAAAGGAGGAGCAGGAACTATGTAGGGTTTCTTCGGAACATAAGGTGGTGCAGGACGAGGCGGTCCATACTTACTTTCGGTCCACCAATCCCAATGTTCAGGGTCGTTCCATCCATAGTACATATGATACACATTCTCACACGCCGTGTAGGCAGTGATGCCTATGAAATAGAGCCCTACTTCGACAAACGTGACAGCCATTCTTCTTCATCCTTTCCACAGAGAAAAGTTAAGATAACATGGAGCTTTCATATCTATGATGGTCCTGGACGCTGAGAATCGATGCGATCCGAAATGGCCTTCTTATGGTGAGTTTCAAGTGCGCTGATTGCTGCCATTTCTCCTTTATGTTTGCGTTTTATGCTCAGGTATAGGGCACATAACAGAACAAAGGGGGAACCATTACTAGCCAATTCCCGCAGTAATCGCCAATGGCCAACAAGATTGCATTGGACTTGGGCCACAAAAAGAACCCAGACCGCCTGTGCACTGATGAGTAACACCCATCCTATTCTGTTCCATGTCTTTGTTGGTTGAGGTCCACGCTCATGCCTGAGGCTCCAGCTCCCCAGGACATTCCGCCAGAACGAATCATTGGTGATGTTGACGAAGGCCGCCGCTGACCAAAGGAAGAGCGACAAAAGACCGAGGATTCCACGAAGCATTGTGTCATGAGGAACGAGCGTTGGATAAGGAGCAATGGGAAAAGGCGGAATGAGGTATATGAAGATGCTCCAGCACACAGCTCCAAGGGCGAGGTAGATCGCGCGTGCAATCGAGGTCATCTTGTGTCCAGTCGGAGCATTCGGGGACTGGTTGTTGCCCCAATGTGCGAACTCGTCATGGTTGTTCAGGGATTTGTACAAGAAGAAAGGAGAAATGAGACCAACAAAAGTGTTGAGGAGATTCCAAGGATAATTCAACTGAGACGGCACATAGGAGATGAAGAATGCCCAGTCCGCCACCGCAAAGGCTAACCAGAGCCGTTGCCTCGTCGCTACACCTTTCGCAATAGTCGCAGCCATCTGACACCTCAAGCGGCCCTATTCGTCGCTGGCAGCATAATCAAAGTGTTTGTCAGGGATTGCCTCTGAACGCTCGCCCTGTGTTCTGCCAGCCGTATCGACGTGCGGTTTCAGGAGGGTGAACGAAATTAGACGAGCGTGTGAACCTGGTTGTTCCAGGGGAAGCCCTCGCGGACGAACGGCAGCCGCAGTGATGGCGGCCCACGGAACCACCGATGCTACTCACACCCCGTCGCGCCCCGCTCCCCAACCGCCCTTCACGGAACCCGCCCTCATCCCGTCTTGATTGCCATTACTGAAGAAATTGCCCATAGCCCCCTCCTGAGAAGAAGGAAAGAGAAGAAAAGGAAGCGTTCACCGCGGAGAGCGCGGAGAGCACGAAGAAGAAAGATCCCTTCAAGTACCGTCATCACGTGCTTCGTCGTGCGGCATGTCGCTGTGAGCGCTGATGAACTGCTCAACGGCTTGATTGAGCAGTGAGCCAAGGTCATCGCTCAAGGCTTCCAGGCCAGTGAAGTTCTCCTCGCTCAGCATGGATTTCACTACCTTGATCTGTGCGGCAGTCAACTTCCGTCTGCTCGTTTTCTCGTCTTCTCCCAGCTCCATGTCACGGATCAACTTGTACGCCTTGTTGATGCCTATCCTGTCGTTTCTCACCGCCTCCTGGATTTCAGGGGTCCCGTCCCTGCGGATCTTCCGAATCTTATCCACCTTCTTGTAATTGCAGCCGATGATCGCCGCGGTTCTTCGCGCAGAGGCTGAAGGTCCCCGATAATTGATGACAGGTGTCAGCAATTCGTGAGCCTCTGTACTCGCATGACAAATCCAAGGGTACCGCTCGACAACATCCCCCAGGATGGAGAGACATCCCCGTCGGTCAAGATCGTCAAGGAAGATGGCCCCACGGGCATTCCCTCGCTCGGTCAGATGATACGGCGCTCCCGGAAGCTCGGTTCTCAGTGGTCTGGTCATGAGCCATTGCTACCATCGATCAAATCAAGTTGCAAGACCTGACCCCTTCCAGACCTTCCACTTCCACACTTGGTTTTTGATTTGGACTGGTGACGTAGACCAACGAACCTTGTGTCAGTGACGGTCCTAAGTCACTTCACCGTCTCGATATCACCCGGCTTCCAGCTTTTGTTAATCGCTGCCTCGGTTGGGCCATAAAGCCTGAGGACGACGAAATACCCCTTTTCGGGAACCGTGGCGAGCCAGTTGGCTTCTTTGCCCCGAGGTGCTTTGGGGCCGAGGTAGATGTGCGTGCTGCCGTCAGCGTTTTGCACAGGCCGGTCGCGCGACCCCAGCGATGGGAAGGGTTGGCCATTAGCGAGCCCCGAACCATTCTCCGCGTCGTACACCGTTACCGACCAGAAGTTGGCTACAGGGATGTCGGGCGGCATGTTCAGGCGGTAACTTCTTCCGCCTGACAAGGGCGTACCCTCGCAGTCGGTGAACGCAACCATGTAATTGGCGCCTTTGCCGGGGCTCAGAGAAGCCATACCAGGGCTTATCGAGTAGTAGTTGGTGAAGAACCAGATGCGCATATCGAGGTCCCGATACTCCCCTGCAGTTCTTCTGAAGCCGAAGTCGTCGAATGGGCCCAGCGGATTTTCGGGCGTTGACTCGACGATGGGGTTGAGCCAGCGACGATCGGCATAAACCCTGAACGACCGGCCGCTGACGGTCTCTTCGAAGCCGATCACACGGCTCATCTTATACGCGGTCCTCGCGGCCTGATCGAGGATCTTGCGTGTGTGCGCATCAGGACTGAACGGCCGGCCTTTGATGATGCCGATGGCTGCGAGCATGCCGAGACTGTCCGTATCGGCCAGATTGGCGCCCTCGCTGTCTAAGAGAGTCTTGAGATGATCGAAGGCGGCGCCGTCGCCGATCGGCAGCATGTCGGCGAGGACCCCGGAGGCGTCCGGGAATATCATCGGCTTGGCCTTCTCTTTGCCGTTCAGCGCATAGATCTTTGATTGCTCGATGAGCGCAACCGTCGGCGTCAGATTCTTGGGGTCCTGATAAAACGCGCGCAGGAAGATGAAGACATTGTTGGTCGCCGAGCGGTAAACGAAGTATCCTTCAGGTACCTCCCCCTTGTAGCCGGGGGGCAACAGCAGAAACTTACCGCCCTTCCCACCGTCGGGTCCGGCTAGACCGACATCACCAAAGAACTTTCCACCATCGACCGGTATGGGGCGCTGCCAGAAATCGAGCAGGATTCCCTGCAACCGCGGCGGTGCTTCGAACACCAGGGGTCCATCCGTGCCGAGGTCAACGTAGCCCATTGCATAGATGACATCAGAGTTAGGGGTCGTTATGAGAGTCTTTGCGTCAATGCGCTTCTTCCAGATCGGCAAGACGTTGTAGCCTGCGCCGAAGACCTTCTCCGAGCCCGTCTTCATGCCGAGCGTGTTGATCAAGGGCAACGCCCAGAGGTAAGCTTGCGTTGCCCTCTGGAAGAGCAGTTCGTCGCGAAGTATCTGCGCTGTCTCCTTTGTGGGCCGGCCTTCGGCAAATGAGAGGTTCGCCACTGAATCGAAGCGGGTCTCCTCGGGAAGGGCCTGCGTTGTAACTCCACTCATTGCCAGTGCGGCAATAATCATAGCGACGAGGATGTTCCTCTTCTGTGCGATTTCCACGGGCATGTCCTTTCCGAGTTACCTGAGTTGTTCACTTCGTCTTCTTGATGCTTGGCGGCATCCAGGTTCCGTCGAGAATCGCTGTGTCCGGCCAGTAGGCCCGGATGTAGAGTGAGAACGTCCCGTTCGGCGCGGGCAGCCAGTTGGATTCCTTGTCCTTGCCGGGTGACCTTTCGCCGACATAGAGCGTGAGCGAACCATCGGGCTTGAACTGAAGCGCCCTGTTCTTCGTGCCGAGCGAGAAGCGGTTTAGCGCATTAGGCTCGAAGAAGTGATATTCGTTGTACAGGGTGAGTGACCAGAAACCCTTGACCGGCGGCGTCTGACCTTTGGGAAAAGTAATTGTATAGAGATTCCCTCCGTGGAGCTGATTGCCGTCGCCGTCGTAGTCTGTGTAGATGTACTTGGTCTCTTTTGGCCTGTTCTCAAATATGTTCGACTTGGCGGTAGCGGTCCGGTTGAGGTAGTCGGTGCCCCACTGGGCGTTGTTCTTGGGAGAGGTCCAGCCGTTCCCGGCGGCAACGCCGTTGTAACGCCATTGCAGGAGCGGTGCGATGAGCTCCCTGTCGGCGGCGACGAACGACTCCACTAACTGCTTCTTGATTTCCGGGTCCTTGTCGGCGGCGACGAGCACGGAATTGATCCACCCGTAGAGGGCCTCTTCACCGGGCAATGGCGGCACGAGTTTCATCACGACGCGGAGCTGATCAGAGAAGGTCTCCGGTACAACCCATTTGGTCTCACCCTTGTCCTTGCTCTTCGGAGCCGGGAAGCTCGGGATCTTGCTCCAGTCCGTCGTCTTCATCTTTCCGTCAAATTGGCTGAGCGGATAGAACATGACTTGGCCGAGCACCGACTGAACGGCCTTGCTGTCCTCGGCGGTGTCGTCCTTGAAGATACGCGGGGCGCAGAACGCCAGTTCCGTCGAGCAACGCACTACCGCATTGATGCCCGCCGGAGCCTCGCCGGACCAGTGCGGTCCGACGATAAGGTAGAAGCCCGGCTTGGTGCCGTAGGGCTTTCCGATTTCGGCAAATTGGTCGGTTCGTGCGTCGTATAACGCGTATACCCAGAAGCGGTCACCAAAGTCCGGCGCCTGAAAGACAATGGGCTCCTTGTCCAGAGCGAAGTAACCTGAGCCGTAAATCAAGTCCTGACTGGGGCATACGATGGCGTTCTGCTCCGCCCTGATGTAATCGGTCAGCATTGCATTTTGCCCAACCGGACCAACGGGGATAACGCCGCCAAAGAGGCCGGGCGAAGGTATCTCGGCTAAAGAGGCGCGGCGGTTATTCGTGTTCACGAGCGGCCAACCCCAGATGTATGCCATCCGGCCGACCATCCGGACATATTCTTTCGTCATGGCCGTGCCAACTGCAGGTCCGGGAACCTCGGCGGCGGATTTTGGAATCGGTACTTGTTGTGCGAGGACGGTAACTGCGCATAGCAAGCAGGCAATCGTGATGACGCCCACGTGCCTCGCAAGAGCCACTTTCATAGGTATCTCCATTCTCCCAAATTATGCGGCGGCTTTGCCATCTCGAACGGTCTGGCACTCTTGGAGACGGAGAGATGGCTCCGCTGACCACGAAAAGAATTCCGTCCGGAAAACCATCAGCCGTGGGCCGTACCGCCCTCACCTGCGTGAAAAGCGGCCTCTTAACCTGTTTCAGAGCCTACTCCACCCTACCTCACTCCGTCAAACAGAATTTCTTTGGCCCTCACCTCATTTAGATCGGCTGCAGGACGTCTCAAAACCAAAGACTTTTCAGGCCGATTGCTTCTTAATCGGGGCGCAGGATCAATCTCATCCTTAAATCCTCAGCTACGTGGAGAATGAAGAGGCCCAGGATAGAATTCCAGGTCTTACGCGGCAAAACCAAACACTATAGAAGGGGTATGCCTCTTTTTGTAGTTTCCGTGGGGATGATCGCCCACTCTGCGACGTTCCTGCTCGGTTTGTATCCGCACATTCCTGTGAATCGACCGGCGAAAACGAGACCTTTGATCAGTTCCGGAGCAGAATAGTGGGTGGTGATCCTGCCCGACTTGTGCCCGAGAAGGTCTTGCCGGTCCTCAAATGAAATTCCCGCCGACCGCAGCCTGCGACTATAGGTGTGGTTGGAATCGTGGATTCTCACGAACGGGAAGCCAATTTTCAAATCGTTCACCGCAGAGAGCGCAGAGGACGCAGAGAATGCAAAAAAAATCCAATTTCTTCCGATTGGTTACGTGATGAAGTCCCCCGCAACATCCTGGATTCAGGGTTGGACGCGATGCAATTCCCCTTCTCTGGGGCGAGGACCGCACCTCGCCGAGATTTCAAGAATTCTTACCTCTGCGCTCTCCGCGTTCTCTGCGGTGAGCTCTTCTTTCCTGCTGAACGGTTGCCCAATTTCTTTCCGCGATCCGCTGCTCGAGCACAAGTCCTTTTGACACGCGGGCCTTTTGTCGATATATCCTGATCTGATCGGTCTTGTTGAATTGAGCCGAATGGGGTGGCCCAAAGAATCTCTCGGCTCGCTCCCTTATCGCCTACTTCGTGGTGAATCCATGAAGGAAAAAGAATGAAGTTCAACTTGTTTCCCAAGATCTTTTCAGCCTTCATGGTTACGATTCTCGCCGCGATAGTCGTTCTGGCCCTGGCAATGTATTTTTCAGCAAATTGGCGGTTCTCTGAGTACGTGACAAAAGTGGAGATGGGACAATTGGAGGATCTAGTGGCCGCTCTCGGCTCTGTGCATCAAGAGAAGCAATCCTGGGAGCAGTTTCGAGAAAATCCGAGCTTTTGGCCCCGATTCATTTGGCTATATTTACCTGAAATTCCCGGCTATCCTTCGCCCCCTCCTCCACCTGGCCCGCGACCACCTGATGGGCACAGGGAGAGAGGCTTTTCGTCCGGAGATCCACCGGAGCGTCCCCAAGAGCGTCCGGACAACGGTTACCTCAACGAATTCGGTGGAAGAGGAGCATTTCGGCCAGGACCACCCGGCCCGCCGCCCGGCCCACCCCCCAGGAGGGAATCAATTGGGCCTCGTCTTGCTCTCTTCGACGAGAACAAACAACTCGTTGTCGGGCCTCCGGGGCTTCCTGTCCGAGGTTATGTGCTTCGCCCGATCATTATCGGTGAAACAACTGCAGGCTGGCTCGGACTGATGCCGTTGAGGCATGGGTCACATCCATTGGAGCTGGCCTTTGTCCAGGAACAGACCAGGGCAATCTTTTTGGCCGGATTCTGTGTCCTTGCTCTGGCGGGCCTAATCTCATTTCTCCTCTCAAAGCATTTCCTTGCCCCGATCATGAAGTTGACAGAAGCGGCGAAAGAGCTTAGTTCTCTCCACTTCGGCACTCAAATTGACGTGCAGACTAGCGATGAGCTGGGCCTACTAGCTAACGCTTTCAATTCCATGGCGCAAGCTCTGGAAAAGAATGAAACACTTCGGAAGCAATGGACCGCTGATGTGGCTCATGAATTGAGAACCCCCCTGGCCATACTTCGGGGGGAAATAGAGGCCATGCAGGATGGCGTGCGAGAAATCACCGCAGAAAGGCTCGACTCACTCCATGATGAGACAAACCGAATCGGTAAACTGGTGGACGATCTCCATGTACTTTTCGTAGCGGATTCCGAGAACCTTGTACAGCAAAAGCGTCCGGTGCAGCCGCTGGACATTCTTCAAGAGGTCATCGGCACCTTTGAAACGCGGCTCACGCAAACCGGCATTCAACTTGAGGCCCACTCAATCGAGGACCAAGGCGCTGTAATTATGGGAGACGAAGATCGCTTGCGACAGCTATTCGCAAATCTTATCGAGAACACTGTTCGATACACCAATTCTCCGGGGGTGTTACGAGTCAACCATTATTGCTCGCTCCGGAAGCTCACTCTGGTTTTTGAAGATTCCCCGCCGGGAGTCCCATCTGAGGCTCTTGACCGAGTTTTCGACAGACTGTATCGTGTCGATAAATCAAGAAGTCGAGCTTTAGGAGGGAGCGGCCTTGGCCTCTCGATATGCAAGGAAATCGTCAGCGGGCATGGCGGAGCGATTCGCGCCGCGCATTCGTCCCTGGGAGGATTGCTGATTTCAATAGAGTTTCCGCTTATGGAGGCATGAATTAATGGTCGAAGTGGGTGTGGCGGGGAAACATGTGTTGATTGTAGAAGATGAGATCAAGATTGCCGACTTGCTACGGGACTATCTCGTCGCAGCCGGTTTCCGTGTAACAACTGTTGAGCGTGGAGATTTAGCCGTTGCGGAAGTGCGGAAGAACGCGCCGGCACTGGTGCTTCTGGACATCATGTTGCCGGGCATGGACGGAATGGACGTGTGTCGAGGAATTCGGAAATTTTCCGACCTTCCCATTATCATGATCACTGCGCGTGTCGAAGAAATTGACCGGATTGTCGGCCTGGAATTGGGTGCAGATGACTATGTATGCAAACCGTTCAGCCCCCGGGAAATAGTTGCGCGGGTAAGAGCCGTGCTCAGGCGCAGCCGGCCTCAACCAGTAGAACAACGGCATAAAGCAGGACCAATCTCGATGGACTGCGCCACGCGTGAGGTCACCGTGGGGGGAAAGCCTGTGAGCCTGACTCCGAACGAGTTCGCCCTTCTCAAAGCACTGATGGCACGTCCAAATCGCGTATTTACTCGGAGTGAGCTCCTGGATCTTGTTCAAGGTTACCGTTTCGACGGATATGAGCGAACCATCGATTCGCACATTAAGAATTTGCGCAAGAAGCTGGCCGAAAACCTTGCAGAAAAAGAGGTCATAAGCACTGTACACGGAGTTGGCTACAAACTCGGTATCGCCACCCGCGCTCCCGAGGGAGATGGCTGATGAAGATCTCGGTCTTGCCTGCCGCCTCCCGGTGACTATCCTACGCACTCCACAATCTTAACACAGCTCCTCCATATTTTCTCCACGTTTAAAGGTTAGGCTTGCCTTATACCAAATCGCTTTCAAAGAAGTAATCTGGGGGGAAACTTCTTTACACAAAGAAGTTCCCCCCGGTCTTACTCTTTTGAACGCGCATTGGTATTCGACAGGGAAAGTCGTAGCGCCTGCAGGCCGTTTGAGTGTGCTGTCCTGGCGCATTATCCAATACAACAGAAGGAAGATTCAATGACAAAGACGGCTATCGTGTTGGTTCTCGGGGTATTGATGATCGCATCAGCGACTTGCTTCTCTGCCCTTGCTGAGTTACCGGGACCTCCTCCGGGGGCGCCTCTTCATGGTGGGCCATCTATCGGTGAACCTCCATGGCGCCCGCCGGGGCGGCCTCTCCATGGAGCGGCATTCTTCGGTGGACCTCCCGGACCGCCGCCAGGGCCACCTCCCCATGAAGGGGAATTCCCATGTCTGTGGGACGGTCCGCCCGATCTCGTGGGAAAACTCAAGTTAACGGATGACCAGTTGAAACAGATCCGGGTCAAGTATGTTGAGTTTCGGGACAAGACCAGAAAAGCACGAAACGCTTTGATGGGACTGGGGGATGAGAGGGAAACCATGCTTATTTCCGGGAAAGTAGACCAGGCCAGGCTGGCGAAGTTGGATGAAGAGACTACCAAGCTCGCTTCGGAAGTCATGGGTGAGCACTTGAAAATGAAAAGGGAGCAGCTCTCAAAGCTGACGCCGGAACAAGTGGATCGCCTCTCGGACTTCTTGGGTAAGAGGAAGATTCCCCACGGACCAAAGATGATGAGCAGATAATCGTTTCGCTAATGCCGCGGAGCGCCCTGTGAACCGGATCGAAGTGCGTTCCTCGGTACTCTTCGATAATGAAGCTCCTGGGTGCGCAAATGCTTCATCCTCTGCTGAAACGTGGTTTTTGGAGAAGAACGCTCAAACCGTGGACGCAGCATGAGGGGCGCGCAACGGTCCTTCCTGGTGTCAATCCATGCGAATTTCCGACCGAAAGAGAAAGCAAATATGCAAACTGGTTGCAGAGGGGGAAAACCTCGACCTCGTGGATCTGGAGGCCTTTTACCGATGGGCGCACGATTCACATGAGGCACTAGGGTTCGACCCCTTTCAGCAAGAGCGGTTTGAGGAATACTGCCGTTCGTCCCTTGATTCGGTCTCCATGAGGGTCTTTGTGGGAATATGGATCCTTAAGTTGACCGTCCGGGAAACTTCGTCAGGCAGCGGGGGTCACCCAAACCTCTTCATATCGAGTAAGGGTGCGCCCCACCTTCCCAGGAAAGGCGGCACGGGGTCTCCAAGAAAGAGGTGAAACGGTCGGGCTCTCAGATACGGACTTTCGGGATTTTCCTGTCCGGGCCGTGCTTACAAGTGGTTGCAAAACCTCATTAACGGGTGACATGGCTTCGGAATTTTGCAGGGCCGCTAAACATCAGTTCGGGAGTCCCACCCGGATTCCTGAAGCAGTCGGAACGTTTGGCAACTGCTCCATGGTTGAGGGAGAAGCACGGTTTTTCCGGAATTCAGCGACCAGGATTGGGACGGCGATGATATTTTACTATTGTGTCGAACATATACCTCGACAGTATCGCAACTTTGCTTCCTCTTGAGCTTTTTTGCACGTTTTCGTTTCGGATCGGTAGTCAGACAGAGCTCACCATACCTGGCCAGGCGCCGTTCGATTTCCTATGACTTCGCCCGAAAAGAGCGACCTGACCATTTCCCGTAACCAGCGCCGGATTCTTTGGGTAAACCAAGAATTTCCCCTTGACTGACAATCACAGACGGCACAGAATGAGGCGTCAGATTCTGAAGACCTCATCAGAAGGGGCAGCGAATGAGTCTCCCATCGCCCCTCGAGGGCAACGCGGCCCACGAGGGGCTTCCTCGTCGAGAGCGAGAGAATCTGCGGAAACGCGGAGAGATACTCGAAGCCGCATTAAGGCTTTTCTCGGAAAAGGGTTATCACAACGTCTCCATGCAGCAGATAGCAAAGCACGCGGAGTTCGGAGTGGGAACTATATATAAATTCTTCTCTAATAAACAGGACTTGTACAAAATCCTTATTATGGAAACAGCAGAAAGATGGCAACGTGCCGTTGTTCAGGTGCTCGAACAGGAACCGAATCCATTTCGAGCCATAGAAAGATACATCATCGTCCAACGGAAACTGTTTTTTGACAATCTGCCCGTCGTGCGCTTGTATTATTCCGAAACCAAAGGCGCGTGCTTCGACATAAGGGCCGGTTTCGACGAAGACCTTCTCAGGCTTCGCGATGAACGGATCAGGAAATTGGCGTCGGTTTTTGAGATAGGCATCAAGGAGAGTGTTTTCCGGAATCTCGATCCCTATCACATGGCTCTGGCGCTCAACGGAATCGTCGACGCATTTCTTTTCCGGATGATGGAAGATCCCGGCCGATTCCAAAACAGGGATGAGCTGTCGGACGCGGCGGAGATTTTTTTTGGGGGGGTCTTAAACAAATGAGAACGGCCGTTGAGGACAAATTCGGTCACTTTCAGTCCGCTAATCATCGATCTTTGCGAGGTCTCTGATGCAACGCATTGAAACCGTCGGTGAAGCGCTTAAATGGAGCGCTATTTTGATGGCTCTGCTAGGCGGCCTTCTGCTGGACGGCTGCGACCGCCGGCAGCAATCCGCATCGCTTCCTATTCCGGAAGTGGCCACCGTGACGATCCGGCCTCAGCAACTCGTGCTGACAACCGAATTGCCGGGCCGGACGTGTCCGCACCTGGTCGCGGAAATCCGGCCTCAAGTCAATGGCATCATTCAGAAACGCCTGTTTACGGAAGGTTCCGATGTCAAGGCCGGTCAGGTGTTGTATCAGATCGATCCCGCCCCCTTCCAGGCTGCACTCGACAGTGGGACGGCTGCCCTTGCGAAATCGGAGGCCAGTCTGACAGTGACTCGGTTGAGGTTTGAACGATACAAGGGATTACTCGCCGAAAAAGCAGTCAGCCAACAGGACTATGACGATAAGCACGCGGCCCTGAAGCAGGCCGAGGCCGATGTTGAGTATTGCAAGGCCGCGGTTGAAACGGCCCGCATCAATTTGGCTTACACCCGTGTCACCGGTCCCATCTCCGGACGCATCGGCAAGTCCACCGTGACGGATGGCGCTCTCGTCACGGCGTATCAGGCCCTGGCTTTGGCGACCATACAGCAACTGGACCCCATTTACGTGGATGTACCCCAATCCACGACCGAACTTCTACGATTAAGACGCCGCCTGGCCGACGGTCGCCTGAATCAAGACGGAGTGACTCAAAATAAAGTCAAGCTCATCCTGGGCGACGGCGCAGCCTATCCCCAGGAAGGGACGCTTCAGTTCCGTGACGTCACGGTCGACCCGACCACCGGGTCCGTAATCCTGCGGGTTGTCGTTCCAAATCCCGAGGGAGTTCTCCTGCCGGGCATGTTCGTCCGGGCGGTTGTTGAGGAAGGTGTCGCCGAACAGGCCATCCTCGTTCCTCAACAAGCGGTGAACCGCACGCCGAAGGGAGATCCCTTCGCGCTTGTCGTGAGCGATGGAGGTACGGTCGAGCAGCGGATGCTCAGGTTAAACCGCGCCATCGGCGATAAGTGGCTCGTCTCTTCCGGCCTCTCCACCGGAGACCGAGTGATTGTCGAGGGAATGCTGAACGTGCGGCCAGGCTCGCCCGTGAAGGCCGTTTCCTTGATTTCGAATAGCCCGAAGGCCTGCGTGGAAGTCACGGATACGAAGCGCTCGTCTGTTGAATCGAACTGACGGAGGACCTTGGTGTTATCGAACTTCTTCCTGGACCGTCCGGTCTTCGCATGGGTCATAGCCATAATCATGATGCTGGCAGGCGGGCTTGCGATTCACAATTTGCCCATCTCCCAGTACCCGCCCATCGCCCCTCCCTCTATCGCCATAGATGCCTTTTACCCCGGAGCATCCGCGCAAACCGTGGAAGACAGCATCGTCCAGATCATCGAGCAGAAGATGACCGGATTCGACAAACTGTTGTACATGTCAGCGACCAGTGACGCGTCCGGCGGCGGGAGAATCGAGCTCACCTTTGCTCCGGGGACCGATCCCGACCTTGCCTGGGCCCAGGTGCAGAATAAGCTCCAACTCGCCATGGCTAGCCTGCCCGATGTGGTGCAGCGGCAGGGTGTCAAGGTCAGCAAGTCAACCAGAAACTGGCTGATCGTTGTGGGTTTAACCTCGGAAGACGACAGCATGGACGAAAATGACCTCGCGGACTATGCCCAGTCCAGCATTCAGCAGGTGCTGGCGAGGGTGCCGGGGGTAGGGGAAGTGGAAACCTTCAGTTCCCAGTATGCCATGCGGGTCTGGCTAAATCCGGACCGCCTGACCGATTACCGCCTGACCGTGGAAGATGTCACCCGAGGACTCCAGGCCTACAACGTGGAAGTTTCCGCCGGCCAATTCGGCGGGGCTCCCGCGGCGACGGGCCAACGGCTGAATGCTTCGATCATCGTCCAGAACCTGCTCAAGACCCCGGAGGAATTCGCCGCTATCCCGCTACGCACGAATCCTGACGGCTCGATCGTGCGCGTGCGCGATGTGGGCCGGACCGAGCTGGGCACCGAGAAATATGGGAGCCATGCGCTGTATAATGGCCGGCCAGCGACAGCCCTGGCCATCCGGCTGGCGCCCGGCGCCAACGCACTGGCCACCGCGGACGCGGTCAAGGCCAAGATGAAGGAGCTCTCGAGGTACTTTCCGCCCGGCATGAAGGTCATCTACCCCTTGGACACAACGCCTTTCGTGAAGGTGGCCATATGGGAAGTGGTCAAGACCCTGTTCGAGGCCATTCTGCTGGTCTTCCTGGTCATGTATCTCTTTCTCGGCAACATACGGGCCACTCTGATTCCGACCATCGCGGTGCCGGTGGTGCTCCTGGGGACCTTCGCGGTTCTCGGGCTTTTCGGGTTCTCCATCAACATGCTGACTATGTTCGCGATGGTGTTGGCTATCGGTCTTCTTGTGGACGACGCCATCGTGGTGGTGGAAAACGTGGAACGGGTCATGTCCGAGGAGGGGATCACGGCCAAGGAAGCAACCCGCAAGTCCATGAAAGAAATTACCAGCGCATTGATCGGAATAGGCCTTGTGCTCGCAGCGGTCTTTGGCCCCATGGCGTTCTTCGGCGGCTCCACCGGCGTTATCTACCGGCAGTTTTCCGTGACCGTGATCGCGGCCATGCTGCTCTCGGTCGTGGTAGCCCTGATCCTGACCCCGGTACTGTGCGCGTCACTCCTCAAGCCGGTGCCAAAGGGCCATGAGGCCGCTGAGACCGGTTTCTTTCTCTTCCGACCTTTTTTCCGGTGGTTCGACAGAATGTTTCGGAGGACCAGGGACAGGTACCAGGCCATGGTAGGCCATATTCTTTCGAGGAAGCTTCGCTACCTTTTCGTGTACCTCCTGATTACTGCGATTCTGGGATTCCTTTTTTATCGAATGCCTACAGCCTATCTCCCCAATGAGGATCAGGGGATCGTATTTGCCCAGGTGACCCTGCCGTCGGGATCGACCCTCGAGCAGACCGACCAGGTCATGAATCAAGTCCGAAACCATTTTCTCGTGGATGAAAAGGAAGTGGTGGCATCCTGCTTCACGCTTGCCGGTAGAGGCTTTTCCGGAACCGGGCAGAACGTGGGACTGGCCTTCGTCCATCTCAAGGATTGGGACCTGCGCAGCGGGGAGGACCTGAAGGTAAATGCCGTCATCAAACGTGCCATGGTGAAGTTTTCGGGTATCCGCAACGCAAGGGTGTTTGCGTTTCCGCCTCCGGCAGTCATGGAGCTCGGACGCGCGGGTGGCTTCGATTTTCAATTGCAGGATCGGTCCGGGCTGGGGCATGAAACATTGATGGCGGCCCGCAATCAACTCCTCGGCATGGCCGCCCGCGACTCGAGGCTGATCCGTATCCGCCCGGCCGGCCTGGAAGACGTGCCGCAATACCGAGTGGACGTGGATTGGGAAAAGGGAGGTACTCTGGGGGTTTCCATCGATTCGATCCACACGACCATCTCCGCGGCGTTCGGCGGCGCCTATGTGAACGACTTCATCCAGGGCGGACGGGTCAAGCGGGTTTACGTCCAGGCTGACGCCCCGTACCGGATGCTTCCAAAAGACCTGGAACGACTCTACGTGCGAAATCGATCCGGGACGATGACACCGTTCGCCTCCTTCGCCACCGGCCACTGGATCTACGGGCCGCCGCTGCTGGAGCGTTTCAACAGCTTCCCGTCGTTAAATATCTGGGGCGAGCCGGTGCCGGGGAAGAGCTCGGGGGAGGCGATGCAGGCCATGGAGGAGATCGCCTCAAAGCTGCCCAAGGGCATCGGTTTTGACTGGACCGGGATTTCCTTTCAGGAGCGTATGGCAAAGTCCCAGGGGCCGATTCTCTACTTCTTTTCCATCATCGTGATCTTTCTCTGCCTGGCGGCCCTTTACGAGAGCTGGACCGTTCCTATTTCGGTCATGTTGACATTGCCGCTGGGGGTCATCGGGGGAGTGGTCGCTTCATCGCTTCGGGGATTCCCCAACGATGTCTATTTTCAGATCGGACTCCTCACCGTTTTGGGACTGACGACCAAGAACGCTATCTTGATCGTCCAGTTTGCCATGGCCAAAGTAGAGGAGGGCGCAGGGTTGATCGAGGCCACCCTGGAAGGGGCGAAATTGAGGTTTCGTCCGATCGTCATGACCTCACTTGCGTTCGGCTTCGGTGTTCTGCCCCTGACAATGGCCAACGGGGCCGGCGCAGGGGCGCAAACGGCCATCGGAACCGGCGTCCTGGGTGGGATGATTGCCGCCACTTTCCTGGCGACTCCCTTTATCCCGCTCTTTTACGTTGTGATTTGCCGAATATTTGCGAGAAAAAGAAGCGGCCGGGCTGAAGCGGTCGCGAGGGCCGGCGTGAATCCTTTGCTAGAGGCGGTTGCAAAACCTCAATAACACGGGTAACGGTTTCGGGAATTTGTACGGCGCGATTCGGGAAGCGCCCGAAATCTGAGCGCTTCTCGAAGCGCGCCGTACCGTAATCATGAGGCGCGGGGAGGCTTTGCAGCCACTTCTCCTAGTCCGGCTTTCCGGTGAGATACCGGTTGTCGGCCGGCCAGATGTCCATCACCTGCCGGAGGATGGCCAATTCAGCAGTGTGGTAAGCATTGTGATCCGCAGCCAACACGATTTCCCGGAAGATGGTGTAACCGGGAGCGTGAGAGATGGGGGCAAACAGATCGCCTTTCGGGTCTCGGACCATTTCCTTCAGCGCTTCCAGGTCGGCCAGGATCCCATCGATACTCTTTTGCCATCCCTTTTGGTCAGTCTTGTCATCCGGGCCGGGACGATACCCTTCCGGGTATTTCGGCGAGACGTGATGCGGATCGCGAATGAATTCGAGGATGTCCCATTGGGCGATGCGGATGTGCTCCACAAAGTGCCAAAAAGAATACGGAGTGTTTGGGGCCTTGCTGTTTATGTGCTCCAAGGGGAAATCCACAAGTACATCCTCGAAGCTCATGTGCGCGTTCCCGCCTTCCAGTAATGCCAACAGCTCTTTTCTTACCACTTCATCTGCTCTCATGATGTGTCTCCTCCCGGCAATTATTTCACCCCTGACGAGTTTATCACTCGATTTCGGTAAGGCAAGGCTCCTGGCATCCCCTACCCGGGGGTAACCGTTCAGTGGGGAAAAAGACCTCACCGCAGAGAACGCGGAGAGCGCAGAGGTAAGAATTCTTGAAATCTCGGCGAGGTGCGATCCTCGCCCCAGAGAAGGGGAATTGCATCGCGTCCAACCCAGAATCCAGGATGTTGCGGGGGATTCCATCACGTAACCAATCGGAAGAAATTGGTTTTTTTCTGCTTTCTCTGCGTGCTCTGCGCTCTCCGCGGTGAACGATTACTTCCGGGGAATGCGGAGTACGTCAATTCTGGGACCTCCCTGTCTATTGATGGAGAGTCTGGCGCTTGGTCTTCGGAAGCGCAGAAGGTAACAGGACCCGGTTCGATGTGGTGAGGAGGAACTGGAAAAGGAAAAACCGCCAAATCGGCTTCGCCAACTTGACGGTTCAGTTGTTTTCTTCTTGGTCGGGGCGACTGGATTTGAACCAGCGACCACCTGAACCCCATTCAGGTACGCTACCAGACTGCGCTACGCCCCGACTGCGCCCATCACGATATTCCAATCAGCGGCACGAGTCAAGAGGCAAGAACGTAACAGTACAAAACGCTTGCCAAATCAATAGACTATGTGATATTCTTGACCCGCGACATGTTAACACAGCGCCATCACCCTGTCCATTGGAGACTTCTGTGAAAAAGATCGGACTCATATTCGTGCTATTCCTGATCACGGTTCCCGGCCCGTTCTCAGCACAAGCCATGGAAACGCGCAACCCCAAGGTGATGTCCTACAGCGTCGATTATCCGCTCATCCGGTCAGTAGGCTATCCGTCTCCGAAAGGGGACCCGTACGAGAGAAGCTTCGGGGTGAGACGCTTCCTGCGACCAATCGGCGCAGAAGGCGCAAACTACCTAGAGACCCTGGAAGCCTCCCATAAGTGGCATCAGATGTTCGGCGGTTACGGCGTGCTCGGCCACGGGGAAGAGGTCTTCACGTCCGCGGCGCGGCGCTGGCGACACACCCATCGCGGACGTTAAAGCAGTTGGCGCATCCGGTTAACGTTCACCGCGAGTTGAGAGCAACGTCCGAAGAGACAGAAGGAGGGACTAACCGCAGAGAACGCTGAGGTCGCAGAGGAAATTGTCGCTTCATATCTCTGCGTTCTCAGCGCCCTCTGCGGTGAATCCCTGTTTTCGGCTGCGATCCAACTGAACAAGGTCTTCCGCAAACTCCGTTGTGCGTCACAATGTATTATTTTTGGCCGCCGCCGCTAACAGGCCAGTCCAAGAACGGGGACAGCGATTCCCTGACGAGCTCCCCCTGAACCGGATCCGACACCCGAGCAAGAACCTTGCGACCCTGCCGGTACTCGAAGATGCCCATTTCGTGGAATCGAGCCAGCGCGTTTCCCACGGTGACCGTTGCGAGGGAAGGCATGGCTCTCCCCTGTTGCGCGGGCAGGGATTCCTGCTCCGTCTTCATCATTTTCCGGATGTAGTCCTTCTGCCCGATCCGTTCCTCCACGTCGACGGACGTGGCCAGCACGAGATAGTAAACCCAGACCAGATCCGAAAGGATGCCTCTGAAGCACTCGAGGGGCCGCCTGTCCACGACCTGCCACCCTTCGGCAGCGGACCCGGTCATCCAGCTCTTTTCCGTAAAGAAGGCCATGGTCTTGTCCAGAATGGCTCGATCCTCGACCAGAGGGTCCAAGATCAACTCTTTTGAAATCAACCCGTTGAGAAATCGAAAATCCTCGAAGAGCTGATCCCCGGTTACCCCGCCCGCGGCAGCGCCTTTGAGAAGCGCCATCGAAACGAGTGACTCCGGCCAGAGATAATTCACGAGCGAATTACGATAAAAATCAAGGTTTGCCCTGTTATCGTCCCGTATGAGGTAACCATCGGGCTCGTGCTCATTCTCGTCGGATTTAAGATCAATGAACCCGCGAACCCTGAACAGCCCGAGCGCGGTTTCGGTTGCAGCGTCCGGAGATTCCAGACTCGGGGCAAGTTGAATTCCTTCGAACCGAAGGGCCTCCGTTAACCACCCCACCGCTTCCAGCACGAGACGTCGAGAGCTTTTGCGGCCACCGCTCCACACAAGAGCCGCGGCGACCAGATCGGTCGGAGAGACAACCCCGACCCTGACGATGCCGCTCATGAGATAGTAAGCGAAGTCGTTGAGCATCCGGCGGCTTTCTCGCAGCGACAGGGTGCCGGGTTCTCCCTCAATGCCGCTCCGGACCCAGAAATCCTTGAAGGATACCGGCTCGTGAAAGCGCACGTATACCTTTCCGAACTTCCTCCCGAGCACTTCTCGGGCCCGGATCAGGGCTGAGAGGCTCTCTGTTTGCTTCTCCCGTCCGGCGAGCTCTCGGAGGTACGATTTCTCCTCGGGGATTTGATCGTATCCGATGAACGTGGGCACAAAAATGAGGTCATCGACCGCGCCTTCTTCGAGGGTTTGCAAGAGGAACGCCAACATTCCCACCCGCGGGGGCAGGAGTTTTCCGGTCCGGCTGCGTCCCCCTTCAATGTAGAAGTTGATGTTGATCTTCTCCTTCACCAGAACCCTCAAGTACGCGGCAAACACGTGGGGATAGAGGCTCAACCCCTTGAATGACCTTCGAATGAAAAAGGCTCCTGCATTCCGGAGTATGGGACCGACCGGCCAGAAGGAGAGGTTTCTCCCCGCGGCCATGTACGGTATGGCCATCTGATTGATGAAGGACAGGAAACCGATCAATAGATAATCGAAATGGCTCTTATGGCATGAAACATAGATCAGGGAGTGCTCCTGATTTGTTTTCTTGAGCGCGGTGAAATCGGATTGCCTGAGATCGATTCCGTCGAAAACTTTTGCAAAGAGCCCTTTCAGGACGTAGAAGAGGAAATGATGCACCTGGATACGCTGGTTCGCCGCGATCTCATCCACGTAGGATTCGGCATTCTTTCGCACCCGCTCTTCCGCGAGGCTTTCACCGGATACGGAATCCCTGACCGCACGCTGAACCCGCGAGTCCTGGAGTACCCGTTCCTTGATTTCCGTCCGAGAGAGCCTCTCCGGACCGCGATTCACCCGTATGCGCGCGTTGATGGAATCGATGAGCTCCTGCCGAACCTTGAAAGGAAGCTCTTCCCAGGAAATATCCGACCCGAATTCCTCGAATTCACCCACGAGGTAGGAAGGCTCACCGATGAGCAGCTCCGGCACGGTCCATTTTCGAAACCGGCCCAGGAGCCGCCGGAGCGGACCGGGCAGATCGGGATCACCGAGAAAGCTCTCCCAGAAGGGCCGAATGGAGCGCGGCTGCCTCCGATCGTAGAGGATGAACATGGGAATTACGGCGAGGGATGCTGCCATTTTGCCCTGAAGATCCAGCAACATGCGAATCGGATCAACATTCGGATGGACGTATCGCGTCCGAGTGGTCTTTTCGTCAACGAGGAACAGGACCGCGGCTCCCCCCTGCTGAAGGATCTCCCCGACCACTTCGGATTCCCGTTCCGCGGCGGCCGCTCCTTCGCGCAGCGCGCTGACAAGCCTGTGCCTCCGGACTGCGGTCCATTTGCTCAGCGAGCCGGTTTCTCCGGGGGAGAGGCCGAAGGTGTACGACGGAACCGGGAGCCCCAATTGAGCGAGCTTCATCCTGAGAAAGTGCAGATCGAACAGGCTGCGATACTTCATGGCGTAGACAACGGGTCCGCGGCGGGCCAGATCGCGCACCTTGTCGACGACGTAGGTGTCCACCTCCACCTTCGAGGAGAGGAGGGGAATGAGCTTCCGGAGTACCAACGGCGGTTCCTCGTCGAGAACCCCCACAACGTGACGATAGCGTCCGTCCCGAAGGAATTCGGGGACGGTCTTTGACTGTGCGATCATATGCAATGCCTCCGAATAGGCTGCCGCTTCCGGATCTACGCATGGGGAGGTTTGGAGGGGAGATGCGTCTCCCTTCCAAAACATGGCGCACTCTGCGCTTCTGTCGCCCGTCTCCGAGGCGAAGCCACGGAGTGCTTGTCAAAGTCGAGGGCCGTCGTTGTTCGTTGCGCCCGACAGGGTTCACGCGCGTTGGAACCCATGGGAGAGGCCCGCGACCTCCTGTGCGATGGTTTCGCCTGACGAATACGTATCAGATCTCGGTATCCACCAGCAACTCGAATTCTTCGTACCCGGTCTGGGTGCAGGCATTTATAGCAATTGCCAAAAGTAATGTCGGATTGGAGACAGCCGGCCGGGGAGCTCCCTCATTTCGGACAACGCGGAGCCGTCAAACCTGCGTTCGAGACTTCCCCGGCCGGCCGCGTCAAACGGTCGGAACTTCCGGCAACTGCTATGAGTGGAGAGAAGAATGTACCGCCGAGCCGGCGGAGGTCGCAGGAGAAATAGAGGTGACCGTTTTGCGGGAAGGCAGTCCCGCGTTCAGCGCGAGATCACCGCAGAGGCGCAGAGATCGCAGAGAATTGAAGCGCTGATTTCCTCAGAATGATCCGCAGTTTTCGCAGATGGCCGCAGATTCGCTCGGAGAGCGCAGAGGTTCTGAAAGGAAGATTTCCTCTGCGAACTCCGCGTTCTCTGCGGTGAAGTTCTCCTTGGCCGCTCCGTGGTTCATCGCCGCATTGCAGTGACTCAGGCCGCGCTCTCCCGGCAAGAGCAGCATGCCGCAGCCTCAGCCGGCGGGCTGCACGTCGATGCCATAAGCTCTTCGAGAATCGTCGCCGCATCCCGCACGAATGCCGGACACCGATTCTTGACGAGGTTTTCCTCCCGGATCTTCTTCAGTCCTTCCTCGGTAGTCCAATCGGCTCCCAGCAGGTCCCTGCATTCAGTGCTCCCGTGCAGAGCCTCAAAACGTTTCAAGAGTTGCCGGACATGAGCGAAAGTGTCCTGTCTGGCTTCGATTTCAGCAGGATGGTCCTTCGCCAGTCCGAGCACGATCGCGGCCGCCGATACTGCACCACAGGTGCGTCCGGACCGCCCCATGCCGCCGGCGAGAGGTCGTCCCAGGCTGGCCAGCAGGCCCATATCCAAGCCGTAGGGCTCTCCGAAGGCGGTGAGTATCGCCTGGCTACAGTTCATCCCATTCGATAAGAGATCCATGGTTCGTTCCACGTTGTTCATGATGAGTGCTCCTTTCTTGACACGAAATGATTATCTGAGTATTAGATTACTATGGTTCAGTTATCGGTCAAAACGATTTGTTTCGATGCAATCTATCGAATTCTCTGATCAATGGAGGGAGAAATGGAAATCAGGCACCTCAAGACCTTTCTCACCGTGGCACGGCTCCTGAGCTTCAGTAAGGCCGGCGAACGTCTCCATTATGCCCAGTCGAGTATTTCCGCGCAGATTCAGGCACTTGAAGAAGAGCTCGGCGTACAGCTCTTCGATCGGTTAGGAAGGCGGATCTTGCTCACGGAAGCGGGTGAGCGGCTCATTCCGTATGCGGAGAAGATCGCCGATTTGGCCGACGAAACGCGTGCCGAGATCGGTGGCGGCGCCCAACCGGAAGGATCGCTCACGATCCGAGTTCCCGAGTCTCTTGGAGTCCACCGCCTGCCGAATGTCATCTATGAGTTCAGCAGCCGTTTCCCGGCCATTCGCCTCAATCTCATCAACTGCGCGCATGAGACTCTTCAGAAGGAGCTGCGGAACGGCGCGATTGACCTGGCTTTCCTGCTCACGGAAACGTTCCAGGGAGCAGATTTGGAGGTGGAGGCGCTCGGATCGGAGTCACTTGTGCTGGTAACCTGGCCCGGTAATCCGCTGGCACAAAAGAAGCTCGTCCGTACGCGGGACCTGGCGGGAGAGACTCTGCTCCTCTCGAAGGTCGATTGCAGCTACCGGAAGCTGTTTGAGAGGATACTGGAAGAGGAAGGTGTTGCGCTGGAGGCTACCCGCACATTTCATAGCGTCGCGTTTCTTAAACAGTGCGTCATGGCAGGCTCCGGCATCACCATTCTCCCCACGGTGGCGGTCGCGGAAGAGATCGAGACGCGCAGACTCTCCCGCCTCCGATGGGAGGAGGGTGATCTTGAGGTGTCGGTCCTCATGATCAGATCCAAGGCGAGATGGGTCTCGCCTACCCTCCGAGCTTTCGTGGAGATTGCCCGCACAACCCTGAGGAACAGTCTGCGCTGAGTGCCCCTGTTCATAAATTCCCCGCCGTTTCGACTTGCTTATCGCCCCGCGGCATCGGTAATTGCAAGTCGCACCGGGATCGGCTATAGCGATCTCGATCTAGCCATTGCGGCCGCGGGGGTCAGCGCAACCTGTTTGAGCCCATGATTGATGCGAGGCTGACCGATGCGGGCGCTCTGCAATGCCTGCGGCGACCGCAAACGCCGGGAAAATGTGATGAGGGAAGCGGATGACTATTTCCATTGGAGGGGCTCAAAAAACGACTCCTGAAAAACGGCAGAACGACGGCACTCAAAACATGATCGACAGCCGTCTGGCGCAGCTTTCACTCGCCGCTCTGGGTGTGGTTTTTGGAGATATCGCCACCAGCCCCATCTATGCCGTGCGTGAGTGTTTCCACGGTGAATACGGAATTGAGGCAAGCCATGCCAACGTAACCGGGGTTTTGTCTCTCATGTTTTGGACGCTGGTGCTGATTGTCGGTCTGAAATATCTGATATTCGTTTTTCGGGCGGACAACCGCGGAGAAGGCGGAGTCCTTGCCCTGACCGCTCTCGTTCGCGGTCGGGATCGGTCTCCCGCAAGCCGGCGTCGGCTCGGGATTATTTCCCTGGGCCTTTTTGCCGCTTGCCTGCTGTACGGGGACGGCATGATCACTCCTGCCATTTCGGTTTTGAGCGCGGTGGAAGGTATTGGCATTATCACCCCCGTTTTCGACTCCTATGTCATCCCAATCACTACCGCAATTCTCCTTGGACTATTCCTGATCCAACGCCGCGGCACGGCTCGGGTGGGCGGCCTTTTCGGACCGGTGATTCTGGTTTGGCTCATCTTTCTGGCGGTTACCGGAGCCGTTCAGGTGGCTCGCAATCCGCAGGTGCTCTTGGCGGTCTTCCCTTGGCATGCTGTCCAGTTTCTGATTCTCAACAAGCTGCACGGGTTTGTGGTGTTGGGGGCCGTTTTCCTGGTGGCCACGGGGACTGAGGCGCTTTACGCGGACATGGGGCATTTTGGCGCCCGCCCTATTCGCCTGACATGGTTTGCCCTCGTCTTCCCCGCTCTCGTGTTGAACTATTTCGGACAGGGAGCCCTGCTCCTCAGTAACCCGGAGGCGGCGAGTCATCCGTTCTATGCCATGGTACCTTCCTGGGCTACGGTCCCGACCGTGTTGTTGACTACCCTGGCCACCATCATCGCCTCCCAGGCCGTCATCAGCGGCGCCTTTTCCCTCACTCGCCAGGCAATTCAACTCGGATACCTGCCGCGTTTGACCATCCGGCATACCTCCGCGACGCAGATCGGCCAGATATATATAGCCCCGGTCAATTGGATGCTCATGGTCTGCACCGTCGCTCTGGTGGTCGGTTTTCAATCCTCGAGCAACCTTGCCGCGGCCTACGGCGTGGCGGTAACCTCCACGATGCTCATTACCACAATCCTCTTTTTCGTTCTGGCCCGCAAACGGTGGCATTGGCCTCTCGTCTGGACCGCACCGCTGGCAGGCCTCTTTTTGCTGCTGGACGTTCCGTTCTTTGCGTCCAACATCAGTAAAATTTTTCACGGAGCCTGGGTTCCGATAGTCATCGGGTGGGCGTTCTTCACATTGATGCTCACGTGGGCCGATGGACGCCGGACCCTGGTCGGCAAGTTGAGCGAGATCACGCAGCCGGTTCAGCAATTTATCGAAGATCTGGCGGGCCATCCGCCCAATAGAATCGATGGCGACGGAGTGTTTTTGACCGGAAATCAGGATGTCATACCGGTTGCTCTGGCAAAGAACGTCAAGCACAATAATGTCGTGCACCACCGGACGATTCTGCTGCATTTTCTTGGGGAGGACGTTCCTCGGGTTCCCAATTTCGAAAAGATCCAAACCGAAAAACTGGGCGGAGGATTCCATCGCATTGTGGCTCGTTATGGCTTTATGGAAGATCCCCAGTTGGAAAATGTGCTGACCCTGGCGCGAGGGCAGGGAATGGACATTAATCCGGAAAAAGCGAGTTTTTACATTGGCCGTGAAAATCTGGTCAGTACTGAAACATCCGCCCTGACTCGCTGGCGTGCGAGCCTCTTCATCTTCATGTCACGCAATGCAGCCGATGCCACCTCGTTCTTTCATCTTCCGGCGGACCGCGTGATTGAGGTCGGTGTTCGTTTGGAGTTCTGAAACGGTTACAGTGGCGCGGCCTGAATTTGGCGGAAAACTTCGTTTAGAGCGATATAGTGGAGCGCATTGAAATTCGCGGGAGTTGTCAACTCTTGCTCGAAGGGAGCTGACACCTTTACGTTGTCATTGCGAGGAGTGAAACGACGTGGCAATGTCAGCGCTCAGCGCTGAAATGTCTCATGTGCCGTTCGAGTTTTCCAGCAATTTTCAACGCAGGGTACCATAGTATGAAGATATTTTTGGCGTTTTTGTTGGGCCCAATCCTTTCTTGACATAGCGGCGAGGCCGGTGGTAGCATGCGAACGCTCTCTCCTCCATAAAATCTCAGGGTGCTCGTCTATTCGAGGGATAGCCATGAAAACCGCCGGAATCGCTCTCTTGCTCGTCGCCGTCACGGCCTTTGCCTGCTTGCCGTCCGCAACGCTCGCGTTGGATTGCGGTCCTCGTGTTTGCGTGCCCGAGCGTCCCATTCCGCCGGAAACCGTCGGTCCGATCGGGGTCCCGTTCGAATTTCCCATATGGCCCACTATAATCAAGACCGAGTTCAACATTATTCCGTGGTTGAGCTTCAAGAAGGTCTCCATCTGCCTTCCCGGCTCGTGCAAATCCATTGAATGCCCTGCTCCCTGTCTCTCCCTGAAACCGCTGCCTGTTTGGTTTCCATGGTTGAGACCCGTGGACGTGGAGTGCACCCCCTCCCCCTGCTGGGTTCCTTAGTGCTCTGTGGCGAAAATACGGTCGCAGATTTTGGTCCCATGAGATTGCTTCCCCCGGATCAAGTCCGGGGTCGCAATGACAGGGCTCGGGGTGTGTCATTGCGAGGAGCGTAGTC
>Ga0172371_10002532_pt1 | contig 28957 bp, 29 predicted proteins | sample Lak12m_FD_114543 | JGI IMG/M metagenome (GOLD analysis project Ga0172371, IMG submission 114543) | Freshwater microbial communities from Kabuno Bay, South-Kivu, Congo - kab_022012_12m | ecosystem: Environmental > Aquatic > Freshwater > Lake | place: Democratic Republic of the Congo: South-Kivu...
GAGCGGCGTGTAATGCAAAAGGGCGCCGACGCAACATGTTCCCCGATAGCTCAATCGGCAGAGCGGGTGGCTGTTAACCACTAGGTTGTAGGTTCGAGTCCTACTCGGGGAGCCAAAAAAGATGCATCATCCCGCTCGGTTAGAAACCAGCCGCAGCGGGATTTTCTTTCTCAGCATTGTCAGTGCGTGACTTTTGCGTGACTTTATCCAGCAAATGGCTTCAGCAGAGGCTATGAGGGATTCTAACTCCGGCATCGAATAGTGAGTCGTAATCCTTCCGGACTTGTGCCCAAGCAGGTCTTGGCGGTCCTCGTATGACACCCCGGCGGCCCGAAGTCTCCGGCCGAACGTGTGCTTGAGATCGTGGATTCTCACGAACGGCAAGCCCACTGCCTCTCGTGCCTCTTTCCATGCGGTGTTGTACATGCTCTTGACCGCAGAGCCCTTGTAGGTAAACACCCAAACGGGATCATCACCACGGACTCGTTCAATCACGGCTCTCGCGACACTGTTGAGAACCACAAGGCGGTCTTGCTGGTTCTTGACCCGCTCCTTGGGAATGATGAACACGCTCGCCTCTAGCTCCGGGATCTCGACTTCATCATGCCATCGCAGTCCACACACCTCCTTGTTCCGAAGGCCCGTGTTCGCCGCAAAGAAGCACATCATCCTGAGATGCTCGGGAAGGGCCGCAAAGAGCTTGGTTTGCTCATCCCAGGACAGCGGATACGGCTCCCTGGCATCGCTTCGCGGTAGCAGGCGGATCTTCGGAGCCGACCGGAGCCACGTAAGACCGTGCTCATCCAACCATTCGCCCGCCGCAAGGTTCAGAATGTGCCTGACCACTTCCATCGGCATGTTGATGGTCCGGTTCTTCCACCCTTTCTTGCGCCCGTGCTCGATGTACGGCCTGAGTGTCCCCATGTGGACATTCTCCAGTGGCAGTGAGCCGATGAATGGCATGATCCTTTCGAGGCTCCAAGCATCTTTGGCGAGGGACCGTTTCTCTTTCTCATTCAAATACTTGGTTGCAGCCTGTCGAAAAGTTCGCTTCGGCCTTACCCCGAAAATTTCCGCTTGTCGGATCTCCTCGATTCGACGCGCTAGGATTTCTTCGGCTTCTTGCCGGTCACTCGTTCCACAGCTTTCGCAAATTCGTCTTCCTCTGATGATCTTGTCGATGCGCCAGACCCCCCGCGCATCTGAAGACCCGAGAAGCTCTTACGCCGCGCCACGGCTTGTTTTCCTCCTTTCCAGCCGGACGCTTTCCGCGCGAGGCTATATAATCATCCAAGAGCATGTCGATTTCAACCCTGTCGAATCCGACGCCCTGTGTCCCGATAGGTATCTCCGTCAGAAACGGTCGAAACTCAGCATTGAAGCGGTTTTTGTCTACTCCGCAGTATCGGGGCGCATCCCGAAGCCTCAAAATTCTGGGTTGAATTGTGCCATCTGGCATCGTTCACCCTTACGTGTGAATTCTTCCTCGCTATTCATTGCATGGCCGTCCGGCCCGCCCGGCAAAACCGGTGCGAAGGGAGACAGCCCTCTATCGTCAACATGTCGAGATGCTCTCAGTCTGAGCCGCGACAAGAATAATTTCACGAGAAAACTTCGGTCACGCCCCGTGCAGGCTCCGAGTGTCCGGCCATGAGGGGCGTGGTTAATCACTCAGGCCGCGCGGTCCTTTCTTAGACATTCCGCCCCTGGTTCCACGAACCAGTGAAATTTCGCGTACGCGACGTGACACGTTACCGTCCCATTCCTCCACACCTGAAGTCGGTCGCACTCATCGCAACCCCACGCCTCGATTCGAGCCTCGATAACCTCCGAACGTCGCGGCCGGAGAGGCGTAGCCGAATGGAGGTTTTCTCGGGTCGTGGTCCGGATGTACTCGAGGTCCTCGGGTCCGGGTTCAGCGTTGGTGACAGCCTCGTCTCCGGAGAGGACGGGTCCAGTCATCTCCGCCGCCCCCCCGTTGCCCACCAAAGCCGACGAGGAGGAAGAGAGCCGCGCCACGGGAACCGGATCTTGCTTGGGAGCCGGAGAGGGGTCGGGTTCCTTCTCCGCTGTACCATCGGGACCTTGGACTATGCCGAACCGCTCCGTCGCGAGCTCAAAGACGTTCATTGATCTCTCCCTTGGTGCGTGGTGTCCGGAAAAGTGTTGAGAGAGTGTAAGGAGCTTACACTGCTATCTTTCGGAAACCACTAAGGAAATGGTCAAAGTGTAAGAAGTGTAGGAGAGGCTCCACTTTCTTTCTATAGGAGAGGAAAGCATTATAGATTCTCATGGATGGTTCCTTTTCCCTTTACGCTATAAATAAGAAAAAACTTACACTCTTACACTTCATCAATAACATCAGGCAAGTAAGAGTGTATTTGCCATACGCTCCCCTTACACTCCCTACACTGTTTCGAGGTTCTCATCCGAACGGGAGTCGAATGAGGACCAGTGCCCAACCAGCGCATAGCCGGTGTTTCTCCGCTTGAATTCAAACCCTGCTCCCTCAAGCTTTTTGCGGAGATTCGAGTCAGTGAAGGCACTCTTGCGATTCGTCCGCTTGCACCAGTCGTTGAAGCTGCTGAAGATTTTCTGGAGTCCTACACTCGAATCTTTATCCGGGTGTAAGAACCGGTGGGCAAACTCCCGGACAGGATCAGCGTCCCGCTTCCATTGATCAAGAGCCTTTTGAGACGCCCTGCTCTGGGTGAACCCGTCGTTCTTGCGGAGCCTCGCCAGTCCCGCGAGTGCCCAGAGCAGGACGCCTGGCATTTCGTTCGCGATGATCCGGTCCTCAAGGTCGCGGTCCCACTCCTCTTCGGGTAGCTGCTCGTTGAAGGGGATCGGAATCCACCGTCGGAAAAACGCATCCGACGTGTCATGACTCAAGGGGATGAAGTTGGTGCCGACGACCAATCGGCAGTACGGTTTGAACGTGAATGGGGTCTGGTGCTTCCGTTCACCCCGCATGTCGTCGCCCGCAATGATAGCCTTGACCGGGCCGTCTTGGAGGAAAACGTCGGCGCTAACCTCGGAAGAGAAATTAGCGAGCTTGCCGTCGATGCCGGCCAATTCAAACCGGTCTCCGATCTTTTCGAGAGGGATTGCGGAACAATTCGCCCTGCCGAGGAGCGCGATCAGGATATGGATTAACGTGCTCTTACCGGTTCCTGTGCTGCCGATCAGCACGAAACCTTTCTGGTATTTTGCGGATGGGATCAGAAGGTAGCCGGCGATTTCTTGGAGCAACAGTTGAAGGGTCTCGTCGGGAGCCTTCTCCTTGAGGAGTCGGATGAATTCGGGACACTGCGCATCCGGGGCGAACGCAATCGGCAATTGAATCGTGGAGAGCAGCTTCGGCGTGTGAAGACGGAGCTCTGCCGTTTCGGCCATGAGGTCAATGTATCCGTTCGCAAGATTCAAAATCCCAAGCCGGTTGACTTGCTCGGGGCGAACCGCAGTCGATACGACGAGGGAATGCAAGATGTCATCATAGTGTGGCTTGTGGAACAGCCCACGGCCCAGCGGTTTGATGAGACGCTTCACCTCGAAGACTTCAGCCTCTAGGTACACACCATCGCTCCAGAAATAGTACGCGCCGTGGTGATGAATGACATGGTGGTTTTTAAGGATTTCGTCGGCAAACGGGTCAGGGTGGAAACCCTCTGAAGGGGGGAGCGGGAGCGCGCCCTTCGATTTCTTGCGGACTGCTTTCAGCTCCTTAGTCAGCACATCTGACGAGAGGGAGGGACAACGAACGCGCAGTTTCTTGAGCAGGGGACCATGGACAAGTTCGTCGGGATGGGACGAAATCACACGGAGAACTTTCCGAGCGGCCCGCGCGATCTCCTGTGGATTTCCGACTTTCGGCACGCTTTCGAGCAGGCAGTCAAAGAAGTCTCGTGGCTCCAGAGCTTGGAAATCGTCGGCGGTGTGTTTCTGGAGATATGAATTCGCGTCGGTCTTGTTCTCACCATCGGCCAGGGGGAGGGTCACAATCCACACTTCGTACCCAGCCCGGAAGAGTTTCTCTCCGGCCTCCATAACTCCATTCTGTCCCGCGCCGTTGGCGTCGGAATCGAATACGAGGGTCACCTTTTCGATAGAGGTTCGTTTCAGTGCCGCCACGCGCTCGTCGGTCAAGCCCCCGGTACCGAACAGCCCCACGGTGTTCGTGAAGCCGCAGTCGATCATGGCCAAGGCGTCAATGATGCTCTCGGCAATGAAAATCGCCTTGACCGATCTGTTCGGGGCAAGATTCCAGAGCGTTCTCGGCATGGGCGGGTCAAGTTTACACGGGTAATGGTGTTTGTGTTTTGGGTCACAGGGGCTCACGGCTCGACCATACAGACTGACGATACGGCCGTCTTGATAGATCGGAATGATGAGCCGGTCAGAGAAGAGGAAATATCCCTTTGAGTAGAGCCCGGCCTTCAGCGCAGCGTCTTTGTCCGGTGGTCGGTAATTGGGCGGCAGGTAACCGACAATGCCTTCCGTGGTTTTCCGAGAGATGCCACGGCCTTCGAGGTTGGCAAGGGCCGGCTCCGGATCTTTCATCGCATCGGCGAAGACAGCGGCATATACCTCCGTGACAGACCGGACAGCTTTGTACCTGGCTTCCACTTCCGGGTCCAGGCGTGGCTCTGGCCATCCCCTGTTCCGAGCAATCCACAGGAGGGCCTCCGGGAAATTGCAGCCCACGACGTGCATAACCAAGCCGATCAGATCAGCGTGGAATCGGCAATCTCCCCCGTAACAATGAAGGTGGTCCGGATAAACCTTGCAACTGGGATTCTTTTCTATGTGCTGGGGGTTTGGACAAGGGTGCGCATACCCATTTTTGATGGGAATCCCGAGGAGTCCACAAGCCTCCGACATGTCGAAAGCGGTGCGGTATTGATCGAGGTTGACGGTAGTCGATTGCATCGTTATCCCCCCGCGCCCTATCTGGCGATCTGTTTGCGTCGTCGGTCGAAAAGTTCATACGACCGATCTTTTGGGGGTAAAAATGCGCAGCTAGACTTGCAATTCTCGAAATTTTGTGTGATTATCATGGGCAGAAAGAGTCCTTGTTTTAGTAATTTACCCGGTCGTGAGCCGGGTTTGTTTTGTGAGCCGGTAGTAATTCATTCTTCGTGGCTCGGTTGTGCTGTCATGCCAATTTGCAGCTCTGATTTTCAGCCTCCCATGCAGGCAGGCCAGCGTCGAGGATCTGGCGGACAATGCCCGATGCACTCCTGTCCTGTGCCACGGCAATGCGACGAAGACGCTCCCAAACGGAGCGGTCCAATTTGATTAGTACCGGCTTCAAATTGCGTACGTTCACAGCGGTTCACCTCCGCATACACTAGAATGGCATTCGTGTATCTCTAAACAATATTCGGGTCAAGTGTTTTTTTTATAAGGCGTCACCCCTCATCCAGATGCGCTGTAAAGCCCATGGGTAGGCGGTTGCATGCCGTTTCCCAGGCGGGAGAGCTTGTGCGAAAAACACTCACAAGGGCCGATCCCTGGAGAGAGACAACGGGCCTTCAGAGCCAATAATGGTCACTTTTCGGACGATTTATCGGAATGTATTCTGCAAGAATAATTTCGAGAGAGATCTTCGGAAGGATGGAATACGGATCACACTATACTATGAGGGCGTCTCAGAAGAGGTATGCCGACAACTACCCTTAATCACGGACCTTCATTGCGGCACTGTGGCTCTGTGTGCGCGACGTGGTGCACAAAACCCTTGCACACGGGCGGTATTCACTCCTAAGTATATAGTCATGGTTCCGTGCACAAATTCAAATGTTTAGCCCAGTTTCGGCCGGAGCTTTTCCGTCTCAGGCTCGCGCCCTGAAATATCTGCGAAAGCTTCACCACAAGCTGATGTTGTGGCTTCCAGGCTCTAAGGTGGTATACACTCCTAAAGTGTATTCTGGTAAGAAGGGCGTTATTTCATTAGGTTGAGTGTCAGAGAGCTTACATTTGGTCGGACGGGAGAAGCGGTGGGCGACGCTTTCCAGGGGGAGGTGGCGGCGGGAATCGAGGAAGGGATGGGGCAGGCCGAACCGGCCAGGCGAGCGCGTAGGTGTGGGACGGTTTCGATTCATGGAGTGAAACCCACGCGAGACGGGGGTAACGTGGCCTTAAGGTGAAAAAATCGAATCCTACGGTAAGACGCCTTGCTCAGCAGTTCAACGTCAGCAAGATTACTATTCAACGCGACGGCGAATTCGCCACGGCTATCGATACCCTGGGAAGACTGCCGGTCCCGAGGCCTATGAATCAGCCGTCACCGCCTCCCCGCATAAGTGTCGTCGCTTGACTCACCTCATGCATCCACATGTCAACCAACTTGCGGACTCCTCCCTCTGACGAGCTTCCAAACATTGCCATGAGATGTTGAGATGCTCTTTCTAAATGTCCGACCACTCTTGGGTCCACCCCTGGGGTGCTCTTTAGCTCCGATAGTCTGTCCTGAAAGTCACCCAATCTAATCTTCAGGGCGGGGAGGGCTCCCATGACATCACCTCCCAGGAAACTGGCCATCATGTCTCTTATGACTCTGGCCATGTTACTGTAAGCCTCTCGCACCCCTTGTTTCGCCTGAGAATCCCTAGCCGCTTGCTTCCGCCTCTGTCCCTCCTGCGCTCTTTGTTCACGTCTCTTCTGATTTTCTACTTCCTGAGTTCGTTTTGCCTCTGCCTTCCGAAACTGCTCGGCATCGCGCGCAGCCTTGGTCATGTGTGCCTGCAACTGCCTTTCCATTTCTTGTGATTCCTGCTGCATTCCCAATTCTACCCGTTGGAGTTCAGCTTGCCGTGCTCGTTCTGCCACTTCGGCTTGGCGTAGTTTAAGCGCCTCGATTCTTTGTAATTGTTCAATCTCGGCTCTCCTCAGGGCTGCACGGTCTTCGTGTATCCACACCAACGAGCCAATTAGCAAAAGAACCGGAAGGGTGATGCAGATACCTATCCACACGGCATTTCCCCTCCTTGCGGACGACGGAGTATTGTCCTCGCTACTGACAGCCGACAAGGATGGTTCCGCCTTGAGCCTTGAAAAAATGACTCCACAATCCTGACAGGTTTCGGCCTTCTGGTTTTGAGGCAAGCCGCATTTGGGACATTTGAACGTCCAAGGAAGCTCTTGCGGGTGAGAGCGTTCTTGGAGTGTATCAATATCTCTGTCCGACAGCAGATTCGCACTCTTGAGCTTGTCGAGCGCCTTATCGAGAGACGCCTTCGAGAAATCATGCTTGCTCATAAGCTCACTGGCAGTCATCCCGGCCCGCACGTCAGCAACGAGCGTCTTCGCGCTGATTTTCCGTTTCTCTTCCATGTCCGCCCCCTATCCATAGACCACAAGGACTCTGATTCTCGGCATTCTCAGAGTCATGTCAGAGACACCGGATTCCGCATCAGTGTACCGATTGAGCGTCGATTGGACAAGGAATTTCTGTGTGAAATCGGCCGTCAGCCTCCGGGAATTCCGATATGAGGGGTCAGGCTATCGGCCGCGGGGTCTTCCTCAGTCTCCGTTCCGCCTCCGCGAGGTCGTGTCCGCCTTCTCCCGCCTCAAGATTCGCCAGACCGTCATAGCCTTCCACTCCGGCACACGGCATCGAAACGATTTCCAGCTACGCCCGCGCTTCCTCGATTTCCACACACGCTTCTTTGTCGGGATTTCCGCCTCATTAAGCTGTCTTGCGATTGTGTGATAGCCCAAGCCCGCGGCATGCCAACCAGAGATCACGCCAATTACGCGCTGCTCCGTCTCGTTTTCACGAAAGCTCCCATCAGCGCCTCGATCCCATCCGTATGGAAGAGGCCCTTGATTGTTGTTCTCACCTGACAGGAGCATTGAAATTGCCTATGTTTGCGCGATTTTTGGCGGAGAGCCGCGGGTCAATACGCAGGCCCACGGCCGTTTTCCGCAATGACCGCGTGGGACTCCTTTTCTGGCGACGGTCACGCGATTTGCGGCCCGTCCGGCCACTGCCTGAGAAACAGCCGCGCCGCTTCCAGCTCCTCGGCTGTCCGTTCGGGGTTCAGCGCCCAATTCTCAACCACGTAGGCTGCGATACAGATCTCGTTTGTCTCTGGGTTGAATGTGATTATGTCATCGGCAGTGAAGTCGCCATTGATCTCGGATGAGGAGATGTGAAGCATTGGCAGGCCAGTCACAGAGAAGGGGGCCTGATTCGTCAAGCGGGATTCCCCGTCCTCGTCAGATGAAATCAGGAAATCAATCGGTTTCATTGTGGGCTCCTTCGTGACGTTATTCTGAGGGTCCATCCTTCTTGGGTTCCTGCCTCATGTTAAGGTAGATGCGAAGCGCTGCTGTCACGTGGTTTGACTTAATGCCTCCCAACGCCTCCACCTGGTCCCAAACATCTTTTGGAATGCTGAACGCCTTTTTGACCATAACGCTCCCCCCTCCGCGGCCTGACTTCTGGGCTGGCACAAGCTCAACCTCGTTCAGCAATTTGTGTAACTCTCGCCTGACAATCGCCACGACTGTCGTTTCCAGGTCGGTATCCCCACTTTCGGACTCGTCGGTCATACTGGCAACCGGCACAGGAGCCTCATGGGGTTCAGTGTTTGTCAGGTCGGTATTACCAGTTTCAGGCGATTGGTATGATTCGCCTTGCTCCTCTGTGGTCCTACCTTCGCGAGTATGACCCCTTTCACCCTGGCCAGTCATACCGTTATCGGGCTGGTCAAATTCGAGGTCGGTCTGACTTGTTTCAGACTCATGGGTCTTAACATCATCGGGTTGCAAGGGCTCGGGTCGGGTAGTGCCATTTTCAGCTATGGTCGCACCAGAAGGCTCGGCATCGAACACTCTGTGCTTCTCACAGAACCGCTTGACCGAAATATCGTCCGACCAAACGCCTCCCTTCGGCGCTCGTACGCCCTCATCGTCCAGGGCCTTCCGAAGGGGTCTCCAATGCGGAGGCTTAATCCCACATTTCAGCGCTACTCGCCTGATGTCCTGAATCAACGCGTCATACTTCATTGTCGAGAACCTCCCTCACGATCTTCAGCACTTCGGCCGGACTCTTGCCGTCCAGTGAATCGAGAAGCGCTTGCTGTTTCTCCTCTGGTAAGTCGTGGAACCTCCGAAGTAAGGCGCTCGCCTGAGATAACAGGTTCGCCTCGGCATTCGCCAATTCCAAGTCCAGGAAGCCCGTGAACCTGTCCCGATGCTCCGGTGTCTGCCCTTTCAGGTCATCCACAAGCCCCCGGAAGGTCGGGTTCTCGTGGATGTCTTGCGAGCTTTTCGTTTTCTTTGGCATGTCGTAACCTCACGCTGCTTTCAGGATTCGTTCCACCTGCGTCTTGCTGATCGTGGTCCCCTTGCGCGTCCTGTATCCTTCCGCTTCAAGCGCGCTCACGATTCGACGGAGGGAGTATCCGGCGGTCCGAAGTTCTTGAATCCGGGAAACGGTACGTTGTTCCTGCATGTCCGCGACGAGCTTCCCGTTGACGGCCCGGTAACCATAGGGGCAATCTCCGCCGGTCTTCTCGCCATTCGTCCGCTTCTGTGCAAGAGCGGCCTTCGTCCGTTCGGAGATAAGGCCCCTCTCCATTTCGGCCAAGGAAGCGGTGAGGGTGAAGAAAAACCGGCCCAGCGCGCTCTGGGTATCGAGCCTCTCGCAAATCGAATGTTCCGCGCAGCCGGACTTGTCCATCAACTTCGCCATTTCGAGGCATTCAATGGTATTTCTGGCGAGTCTGTCGAGCTTGTAAACGATAACTGCGTCCACCTTACGGGCCTTGACCAGCTCGAGTACGCGCTGAATTCCGGGCCGGGCCGCGATGCTCTTGCCACTGATCCCGGCATCCTCAACGATGCCGACGAGGTCCATGTCGTGAAGATCTGCATACGCCCGGATCTTGGCTGCCTGCATTTCCAAGCTCACGCCTTCCCTGCTCTGCTCTTCCGTGCTCACCCTGATGTAACCAACTGCCTTCATTTTCATGCCCCTTTCTCGTTTCCTGCCCCTATGATAGAGCAAGAATCATACCACGGTGTGATTAGGGTATGACCCTTTCGAGGTTTTCGTATCAGGTTGATTTCAGGGGTGAACAGCATCGCAGTCCTCATCTCGTGTTACGCTCGGGAGCCTACGGTATGATCCATCAGTCAGGCCAAGTGACCCGATTCGTCATACCGGCGAATCTGAGTATGAAATTAGTATGATGCAATGTCAAGTAAATTGACAGGAAGCGCAAGAATTGTCACTTTCCGTTGATGCGTAGCGATGCGTGCTACCAGAATCATACCGACCGGAATACCATTTTTGAGGACAGCGGAAAGATGGGCGTGCTTGTGTCGGAATGTCTCACCCCGATACCTGCATCCGGGTTGGACTCGTTTCATACCTCTGGTCAAACTGTCCACACTTGGACCCTAGTGTGTCCACGAGGGGGGGGGAAATCCGTGTTACGGGGTGAGCGCCTCCCTCCGGTGAGACATCTGCGCCGTACATAAAACGTCGTGATTCCAGCGCCGTCAATTTGACGGAACGGATTTTATTGATGAATTCGGCCTGCGTAATCGAGGTCGTGGTCAAAACGACCAACACCTTTCACGGCAGAAGTGCCGGGTAGTCTATACGGCTACTTGGCTGGCATCGTTGGCGAATTAGCGCGCTGCTATGTAACTTAGCCAGCATTGGCCACTGTTGAAGCGATTTCTGCCATAATTGAGCCGTCGAAACGTGGCGTGAGGGGAAGTCCCTTGGTTCGTGCGGAATCGCACATGGAGAGCGGTTATGGCGTGGGTGACATAAGCCTGTGGATGCACGCACTGTGCATCGAAGGTGCGTTCTTTCGCGTGTGATGTGCATTCCGGCGTGTGGGTTGTGCTCCCATGTTGCATGTCTGCAATCTGCAATGCGGGCGGTCACTTCAGAGTAATCGTAAACCCGCTGGTTCCCGTCATCCGGATTGTGGCCCGTCTCGACGCGGTATCGGCTTAGCGCCCTCACAAGGTTTGTTCGGGTAGCTCTTCATTCTTGAGCATCCCCTTATAGACAAGATGGTGTAAGAATTCACTGAGCTTAGCCACAGAGATCCCATATTTCTCACTCATGTCATAGAAAGACATTCCGGATCTGATGTCCTTCACAAGATCAGCGGCTTTGATTGACCTTGGAGGCTTGGACTGCTCCCCTTCAACCCCATGAGAGGGTTCAGCCACGGGATTGACGTGTTCTGTCTGCTCAGTGAGCGCTTGTTCCTCAACGAAATCGGGGGGCAGGATGACACCCTCGACGTGAGCTGTCTGACCTGCCAATGTCGCGCCTGAAATTGCTGCTGGGTCGATCCGCATCCTCGCGGCCTCGCCTTGAGGAATCGCCTTGCCCAGTCCGGTTGTAGGCAAGCGTTTTTCAATGTAGTCATCGAGGTATCGTCGGATGGCTGCATTGAAGTAGCCTCGATATTCTTCCAGCATAATCTTGCCTATCTTTCCACCCACGAAGTCCCTTCCCATTAGCCTTACGAGGTAATCGGGTGGCGTAGTGAGCCATTCCCCAAGCTTTGCTTTCATGCCTTCAATGATTTGCCTTCCTTTTATTACGGTGTTAACGGCAAGCGGATCGAATTTCGGTTTAGTAAGTTTCTCAAGTAGCTCAATGTCTTCGGTCTTCCCCAAATTGTCCGCAAGAAAAATCAGAAAAGGGTCCGTGTGCATCTGGCACGGCGTGGTCGGGTCGGCAAAGAATTGCCACTGAATGCCATTGGTGAGCACCCCCACGAGTCCCTTCGTCTCGCATGCAGCGTAATACTGCTTGAGCTGTGCAACGTGTTTCTTGTTTAGGGCGGCGTCCACGCCGCCTTTGCACTCAATAATCATGACAAGCTTGCCGTCTAGGAATGTGGCATAATCAACTCGATCCGTTTTTCCCGGTCCGAACGCGCAGAGGTGCTCGGGGACAACTTCCTTCAAATTGAAGACGTTGAACCCCAGAACGTTGTGAATGAAGGGCTCTACCAGACCATTCCTGACTTTGTACTCGTCCGTGCAGTCAGCGCGCTGCTTGAGTGCTTGGTCTGCCCACTCACTGAGTGTATCGGCGAAGCCCATGATCACCCCCTCCTTTCATGTCCCTAGCACGATCTATCGAAGAATCCTCCTGTGACTGTCCCACAAAGGCAGTCCAGGTTGGAAGATTATCACGCCATGAGGCCAGTGGTCAAAGTCAAAGTTATCTGACATCTTGCGCCCTCCCGGCCGCACCTCCTCCCGCCTCCGTGGTGCGATGCTCTCCGTTGGGGGGGGGCGGTATTGCTGACGAGGTAAACCGTTTCGGTTTTGCCGTGGTGAGTCTCCAGAGCGTGAACCGTCAGAGAATCCACACGACGAGGAAGTAAATTCCGAGGCAAGGGAGCGCAAGCATGGGAACGGCCAGAGTGAGGCATCCCATCTGAGCGCCGAATTTCCGTTGACGGCCGGAGCGCGTGAGGGGAATCCCGATCTGTCGAGACAGCCGCGCCTTGGCTGCGGATATGCCCAGCAACCGATTCCACGAGAACCCCCCGCGATTCATGGTGTCCCCCTGGGGAAGAGAGTCCCCCGGCCGTGGTGACCGGGGGGAGGGGTTGATTATACAGCCTTCGCCAGCACATCGGGAGAATAGCAGTCGCTGAACGAGCGTGGCTCGTCGTCTCCCACGTGATCGGTAAACTGATACCATGGTTGGAAGCGCGGAATGCTCGTCAGGCGGGTCTTCCCATTCGGGAATGCGCTCCTTTTGTGCCCCCGGCCCCAATAGAGCCATAAGAACGAGACGTCCAAATTTCGGGCAATTTTGTCTAAAACCGAGAATGATTGCGGGCTCTCGCCGGTCCGCTTCCACCGTCTGAGAGTCGAATGTGATATGCCGATCCGCTCGGCGAAGTCTTTGTCAGATTCGCCCGCGGCCTGAAACCACGACAGGCGCTTGATGAAGGTGTCGAATCGCGGGTCTTGCTCAGCGCACTCGATAACCTCGCGTGGTCCGTAAGGGGTCGTTTCCGGTTCGCGCGGAACCTCCATGATGGATTCGTCAGCCGAATGCTCCGATAATGCCTCTCGTTCAATGTGTGCCATGATTCCCTCTCCTCTCTCGTGTGGTCCGCGCGATGCGCGGCCGGTAGTTGGGGTCACGCAAAGCGCATGAAACCGTAATTCCCATGCGTGAGATTTGCGTAACACCGTGGTGCTTTGTGGTGAAAAGTCGTGACTTCTGGTGCGGAAAGCGTCCAGCTAAGTGGTTGTTATGATGTGGTTTGTTATGCTAAAACGTGACTGTTAACCACTAGGTTGTAGGTTCGAGTCCTACTCGGGGAGCCAAAAAAGATGCATCATCCCGCTCGGTTAGAAACAAGCCGCAGCGGGATTTTTCGTCTCAGAACCAGGCTTGTGCCAATTTTGTGCCAATTCCTGGGGCAAACCCGCTCTGAGGCTTGTATCAAATTGATCAACTCAGGCGCAGAATAGTGCGTCGTGATCCTCCCGGACTTGTGTCCAAGCAGGTCTTGCCAGTCCTCGAAGCTCACCCCGGCTGATCTATAGCAGTTGCCAAAAATAATGTCCGATTGCGGAGAGAATTATGGTTCATCGCGTAAGTGCGTACCTCACTGGCCGAATACGTCTCCGACTGATTCGGATTCTCGGGATTTTTTACCGTTAAGTTCCGACAAAATCCCCAAGTAGCGGTGAGCCTTCTTTGAACGCTCTGTATAAGCCCGATGTGACAGACTGGCTCGCCTCATCGAAGGTCTTCTCTGTGGGGCCTCTAACTGCTCCCATGATCCAGGCTTTCAATCGCCGCTTTCACTACTTGAGCACTCTCTCTCAGAGCAATCGATTCCGCTTCGCTGAGGGGTAAGGGAAAAGTTGCAAGGATTCCCTCACCACCGACCAGTCGAGGCAGAGATATTGTTGTGTCAGGAACACCCTCTACTTCAGAAGTCCGTGCTGAAACAGTCAAGATCGCACGATGATCGTCCAGGATCACATCCGCTATGTGGGCCACGGCGCTTCCGATGCCGTAATAGGTTGCTCCCTTACCGGCAATGATCCTGTAGGCGGCCTTTCGCACGTTTTGATCGATCTCGCGACGCATATCCTCATCAAGTTGACATCCTCGCAACTGGCAGAACTCTCTCAGGGGCATTCCGCTCACGGAAGCGAGAGACCATGTGAGCACCTCTGAATCACCGTGTTCACCCACAACGTGCGCATGGACGTGCTGAGGATCGACATCGAACCGTTGCCCCAACAGGACTCGAAAACGGGCCGTGTCCAGCGTAGTCCCTGAACCGATAACCCTGGTCGAAGGGACACCGTGTTCCGCAGCAAACCGTGCAGCCAGATGAGTCATCACGTCCACAGGGTTGGTGACAATCAAGAATAGCGTGTCCGGAACATGTTCGAGAATCCGGGGGATCACGTCTCCAAACACCTTTTCGTTGCGTTTGAGCAGCTCAAGCCTCGTCTCCCCCGGTCTCTGGTTTACCCCAGCTCCCACTACGACCACTCGGCTTCCGATAAGGTCAGAGTAGTCGCCCGCGGTCACCCGCATGCGGTGTGCAAAGGGCACCGCGTGGAAGAGGTCATCGGCTTCAGCTTCAGCCCGGGGCCGATTCTTATCCACAAGCACAATCTCGCTTCCCACTCCCCGCATCACCAGTGCGTATGCTGACGTAGATCCCACGTATCCCGCTCCGACAACTCCTACCTTCATTAGTCGGCGATCCTTTCCAAAGGTTCTTGTTCAACAGGAAACCACACGGTGAAGACCGTACCCTCCTCATCCGATTTGACGGAAATGGAACCTTTGTGGTCCTCCACAATTTTCTTCGTAACGGTCAAACCCAGTCCGTTTCCGCCATCCTTCGTAGTAAAAAGAGGACTGAATATCCCCTGCAGATGTTCGGGCGGTATCACAGGTCCGTGATTGTGAATCATCATCTCGAAATAGCTCTCGGATTCAAGTTCTCCTGTCTGCCGGGCCTTTTCGCTGGGCACATAGACGCGAGTTTGAACATGTATCGTCTCACCTGCAGGAGATGCATCCATGGCATTGGACAGAAGGTTCCGGACGACCTGCTCAAGGCGGCCGGCGTCCAAGGCAACTTCGCTGACATCGTCGGCAAGACTCGCTTCCAGTCTGAGGACCTTTTCCATCAAGTTGCTCTCGTACACGTTGATCACATTTTGGATCACGTCATTGGGGTCTATTTTCTGCATCCTGAGGCTTCTCTTTTTCGTGAAGTCGATGAGACCGCCGAGAATTTGTTCCAGCCTTTGGATCTCCGAAATTATAATCCGGCAGGGTTCCTTTTGCTCCACTCCACAAGTTCCCTGAGAATCGAAGTGTTTGACCATTCTGCGGGCAAATCCACCGATAATAGCCAGCGGTTGCCTCAATTCGTGGGCCACCTCGGCTGTGTGTTGGGCAATGGCTTTGGATTTTTCGGACTGGACAATATGTTCGTAGAGATTGTCAATGATTTTCACTTTTTCCTGAACTTCCTGCTCCAATTCATCCGCACGAATCACCATTTTCCCGGTGAGCGGATGAACCAGCAAGAGTGTGCCGAGCGTTCCCACGATTATGAGAACTGAGATTATGCCTCCCGTGATCATAATGTGGGGAAAAACAGGGGCGTAGAGCTCACTTTTGTCCATCTTGACGGCTATGCCCCATTGGCCTGCCCCAATGGGCGCATAAGCAACCACTTGCGTGCCGTGGTGGTCTTTACCGGGAATTAAGATTCCCGTCTGTTTCAGTGCGGTCCTGCGTATCGCAAGCTCGAAAGCAGATTCAGTCGATAGTGACTGCGAGTCGGAGCCGGAGTTCCGTGTCGATTGGAGTATCGGAACTAATCGATGATGCTCAACCGTGCCGAAGATCGTCTTTCCGGTAGGGCCAAGTCCTCTATGATTCTTTACGGCCTTCTCCAAGTCTGAGATTCGGAACGTGACGACGGTGGTTCCGATTTTTCTTCCGGCTTTGTCATATATCGGGACCGCAACCGCAAAATACCGAGACCCTCCCGCATCTGTCGGGCCAAAGAAGGTTGTTCCAATGCTCGCTCCCACTTGGGACAGAAGCTCGGCGGAATCGGTCCCGACTTGGACCGCGAGGTGGTCCTGTTCGTCAAAAATGCTGATCGCGCGAACCATCGGCAAGTAACTCACCGCGCTGGAAAACTCGGCCTGAGTGAATTCTACCAACTCTTGGCGACCGATCACAGCGTTCCTGTAATTATCGAGCTTTTCGGCGACTTCCGGCAAAGCGGCAATCTTCGTGGCGGTCTCCACAGCCTTCGACAAGATCTCCTCTATGGCCAATCTCTTGCTGGCAAGAATCCACATGAGGTGGTCTTCCTGGACTCTCTTCATGTGCCCGTAAAGGGGAAACATAGTGACAATGCCTACGATCACTCCCACGACCAGAATTCCAAGAACCGAAGACATAATGATGGATCTTTGCAGCCCCCTGGAAGGATTTTCTTGACCCATGGCACACCCCCGGTTTTTTGATGTCCAGCTTTCCAAGGTACCAGGCACACGGCAGGCGACAACTTGCACCTCTGTCCTCTGAGCGAGGTCCATTTTCACAAGCGAATTCTGACAGATATCCGCCGTGGTCTCATCGCCTGCAGCGCTCCTTATGCACGGTGGTGAAGAGCCACCGGTTTTGGCTTTGTCGCATCCAGCAAACACTTGCGGGACGCAGGGGATTCCCCGTGCTTTCATGCGCTCGCCAGTAAGGCTTAGTGCCGCCGGTCTGCGGTCTCATTTCAAGATGAAACGCATGGTGCAATTGCCTCAGAGGCTAATGCATCATGTGATGGCCACCGCCGCGGCGTCCGGAACCGACCGCAGGGGGCTCATGACCATCGGACTCTTCGATGCGTTGCCGCGCCGGCCTTTTTCTTGCTTTTTCCGCATCGGTTATTTGTGGTTGAATCGTGCTGGGCCCCACGGCGGGCGGAAGTGCCTTTTTCGGAGCTCCGCCCGGAATTGGGCCTTCTTCCGTTCCTCCGATCTGGTCCGCTCCCTCCTGTGCCATCCGGGCCACCTCGTGGAGTTGCACAATCCACTTGCCGTCATTCCCTGATGCGAATCGCGCCGCTTCTTCTTTGTTGGCGAAGGCTATAAGATCATATCCCATTGGCCCTTTCACGTTGCTGCCGAGAACAAGGAAAGCTTTCGACAGGTCGATCATCTTTTTGCTCACAAAATCGGTGACATACTGGTGAGCAATGTCTGGGACGTTGACGTTGTACTTCTCGGGAACAGAATTGTAGATAAACAGACAACGAGCCCCTTCGAATCCGACCACATGGCCGTCCTTGAATACGGCCGCGGCCACTCCGGCAAAACCAACGACGCGGCCGTCCTTATATGTGACCGTCACGCCTTGCCCGTCCTTCCCGCCGATTTCCATTCCGCAGACCGGACACTTTGTGGCTAGATCGACCTTGGCTCCGTCCGGCAGTTGCAGGAAATCTGCGGCGTTCGAAACCGACGGGAAAAACATCGAGATCACAGCCGCAGTCAATAGGGAAAGCATCTTCATTAATAGAGCGCTTCTATGCTTCGCTGACATTTGTTTCTCTCCTCTATGACTGGGAATAGGTCCGTGGTCACTCCGACATAATGGAATGTTCAGAGGGACTGATACCAGATCACTTTCAAGCAATGAACCTCCCGCAATCTCCACCGGGCGCTTGAATTCTCTGAGCCATGAGAGAGCCCGGGCCTTTCGTGACCAGATAGTTGTACTCGCGAGGTCTGCGGCCCCGCCAATTCGTCACCCTATTTCAGTGTCCGCCCTACCGCATCCTGAAACCTCTCCGTGCAAAACCGGGCGAATTGCTCAATCCGCTTGTCCGGATTGTCTGCATTCCAGAAAAGAAAGAGTGGGAGGGTGAGCGGGTAGTCCCCTCTTTTTGAAATCTCGATAGAAGGACTGACTGCCGGCGACTCGCCTTTTGCACGAATACCAAGAACCCGGACCTTGGATTGAGATTGCCGCTTAAGAACGCCTGTAAGTTGGAGGGTTCCCAAATACGCCACCGATCCTGGGTGGACGCTGACATGCTGAATCAGGAAATCCGGCGCATTGACCCAGATAATTCCCGGACGAAAATCAGCTTTACTCAAAACATTGTCAGCGAACCAAAGTGCGATATCATCTTGCGGATAGCCCATGCTGTGCGGCCGGATGGGCAGGTCTGGGCCGCCCAAGTCCCGCCAGTTTGTGTACTCGCCTGTATAAATCTGCCGAAGTTGGTCCACGGTGAGCTCGCGCACCGAGACGCCGGGGTGGGAAATGACCGCCACGTTCTCCCAAGCGACGCGCACTCCTGTCCACTGGACACGCTTTTGCTCGGCCAGGCGTCTCTCCACCGAGTTCGGCTTACGCGCGGCCATGACGAGATCTCCTTCCTTGTTCAGCAGCGCTTGGAATCCAAACTCGGAGGTTCTGCCGAGGACCTTCACCTGCACATCGGGGCGCTCGGTCGTGAACTCTTTTCCAAGAACTTGAATCAGTTCGGAAAATGTGGTTGAGCCGTAGACGCTGATGGCGCCCTCGTCCGCCCCCGTGCGCGACACGAACGAGACGAGCGTCAGAAGAGTGCCCGCCAAGATCAGCACGGACCGACAGGCTATTTTCATGTCTTGCCTCCGCGATCACTTCTTGCACTAATAGATGACCGACATGTCACAAACTGCATCTTCAGCATTTTTCGTTTCCTTTCGCGCTATTTCACCTTGCCTATACTGTTCGCCGCTTGAACTCGATCTCCTTCTCCAGGCAATAGATAGTCGGAACGACGAACACCGTTATGAGGTCGAGGAACATGCCACCGACAATCGGTAAAGCCATGGGCACCATGACATCCGCGCCTCGTCCCTGCGAAGTGAGAACCGGAATGAGCGCGAGGATCGCAGTAGCAGAAGTCATGAGAGCCGGTCTGATTCGTTTCAGGCCCGCTTCAACCGTGGCTTCTCTGATTTCCTGCACGGACTTGAATTTGTGTTGAGCAAAGACTTGGTTCAGATAGGTCGAGTAGATCACGCCGTCATTGGTGGCAATCCCGAACAGGGCCAGAAAGCCCACCCAAACTGCAACGCTCAGGTTGTACGGCCTCACCTGAAACAAATGCCTCATGTGAACCCCGAAGACATTAAAATCAAGGAACCACGGTTGCGAATAGAGCCAAATCAACAAAAATCCGCCCGACCATGCGACGAAAATACCGGAGAACACATTCAGAGAAGTCGGTACGGATCGAAACTGGAAATAGAGGATCATGAAAACCAGCAGCAATGTAGCAGGGATGACTATCATCATGGTCTTCTCAGACCGCACCTGGCTTTCATAGGAACCGGTAAAGATGTACGAAGTGTTGGGAGGAAGCTTCAGCTCGCCGGAATTAATCTTGTCTTTCAGGTACTTATCCGCATCCTCCACGGCCGTAACTTCGGGTACTCCCGGTTTCTTGTCAAAGAGCACGTAGCTCACCAGAAACGTGTTTTCGCTCTTTATGACCATGGGCCCACGAACGTACCTGATGGTAGATACCGACTTCATGGGGATGTGGACCCCTTTGGTCCCTGGTACAAGGATGTCGCCCAGGGCTTCCACTGAATCGCGCAACTCCCTGTCGTAACGAACCCGCACCGGATAGCGCTCGCGCCCTTCCACGGTGGTAGTAATACGCCTCCCTCCGATTGCTATCTCTATGACATCGTTGACATCCTGAACGTTAAGGCCGTACCTGGCTATGGCCTCTCGATCAATGTCGATCTCGAGGTACGGCACTCCGATATTCCGGTCCGCGATGACAGAGGATGGTTCAATGGAGGGAACCTCTCTGAGGAACCGCTCCAACTGCAGGCCGACCTGTTCCAACTCCTCGAGGCTGTTCCCTCGAACCTTGATACCCATTGCAGATCGCATTCCCGTTTGGAGCATGACTACCCGCCCGGCAATGGGCTGGAGCTTGGGAGCTACTGTTGTCCCAGGCAGATGAGCAGCCTTGACAATCTCATTCCATATATCATTGACCGATTGGATTTCCTGTCGCCATTGGCGGATAGGTTTGCCGGTCTCGGGATCGAGGACATGGTGCCCCGTTTCCGGATCAGTCTTGTACTCAGGTATAAAGTTGACAATGGTTTCTATCATAGAAATGGGCGCAGGATCGAGCGCGCTCTCCACTCGACCTATCTTCCCCACAGCCGACTGAACTTCAGGAATAGCCTTGATAGCCAGATTCTGCATGTGAATCACGTCGAGCGCCTGGCCGATGGAGGCATGCGGCATGAGCGTGGGCATGTACAGGAAAGTTCCTTCTTCCAGGTCCGGCATAAACTCTTTGCCGAGACCGGGGAAAACCCCCGAGAGCATCTGCCAAATGCCGCTCGCACGTATCGGGTCTTTCGGCGGTGCGCTCATGGGCTTGGCGCCTATTTCCGTTCCATGGCTCATCCCGGGCATGCTTGTTGCCGGCTTTGCCGCTCCGGGCATTTCCTCCATTTGCTTCGTTGGCTGAGGAGCAGTCCACCCGAAGATCCGGGTTGCTGTATCGGGAATGAACCCGAACACTCTATCAAAGCCCAGCCAAACAAGGACTCCAAAAAGGACCAGAGTAATCGGGACGATGAGAAACTGGGCCTTGTGGTCCAACATCCAGGCCAAAGCCTGGCGATAGTACCCGGTGAAGACCTTGCGAATTCCCAGAAGGCCGAAAATAAGCCCGGCGCAAAAGATCAAATTCCTCACGAGCCCTCTCTCAGGCCCCAAAGGAAGCCAGTGCTCGGTGAGCAGCAGGATCACCACGGCCAGCACGACGAAGTTCATCGCAGTAGGGGTCTTCGCCCTGATCTCAGGTGGGAGAAACAGCGAAATGAACTTGATAGCCGCCAGGATCAGGAGGCCCAGCCCGATGGACCAGGAAAGAGCATATCCTATCCAAATGCCGGCAATGGCAATCAATCCATAGGAAATCGCCAAGGTGTTTGTGCGAAGGTTCCTTTTTGTGAAAACGATATGGGCGAGCGGCGTGATGACGGATAGAGCCAAGACGAGAGAAGCAGTGATAGCAATTGTCTTTGTCCATGCCAAGGGAGTGAACAGTTTTCCTTCAGCCCCGGTTAATGTGAACACAGGAAGAAAGGCAATAATGGTTGTTGAAGCGGACGTAATTACTGCTCCGCCGACCTGGCTTGCAGCTTCATGGACTATTATGAAGCGGCTCTTTTCGGGTGGAGCCTGTTCTATGTGCCTTAAAATGTTTTCCGTGAGAATGATGCCCATGTCCACCATGACCCCGATGGCAATCGCAATGCCCGACAGGGCCATGATGTTTGCGTCAATCCCCATGAGCTTCATGACCATGAAGGTAAGGAGGACCGCGAGGGGCAGAATGAAAGAAATCAGGGCGGCGGTCGCCAGATGGTTCACCATGACCACCACAATGATGATGGTGACCAGGATTTCCTCCGACAACGCTCTTTTCAACGTATCCAGGGTTTCATAGATGAGGTGTGTGCGGTCGTAAAACGGAACAACTTTGACCTGGGACGTAGTGCCGTCCGCAAGAGTTTTCTTTGGGAGGCTCGGTGATATCTCCTCAATCCTGGCTTTGACATTCTTTATTACCTGAAGGGGATTTTCAGCGAAACGGACGACCACCACTCCGCCGACAGCCTCTGCGCCTGCCTTATTGAGCGCTCCTTGTCTGAATGCCGGCCCTTCGGACACCGTGGCAACGTCTTTAACGTACAAAGGAATATTGTTGGTTACCTTCACCACGGCCTTCTCAAGGTCGTGGACGGATTTCACGAATCCCAGCCCGCGGATCACGTAGTCGGCTTTGTTAAGCTCGATGGTACGAGCCCCCACGTCGATATTGGACCTCTGTACCGCACGGAAGACATCCATGAGGCTTACACCGTGGGCCCTGAGGGCATTGGGATTCACGTCTATCTGGTATTCCTTGACGTACCCTCCCACAGACGCTACTTCGCTCACACCCCTTGCCGATTGCAGCAGATACCGGACGTACCAATCCTGGGCTGTTCTCAATTCATCCAACCCAAATTCTTTGCCTTCGAGGGTGTACCAGAATACCTGGCCCACTGCGGTGGCATCCGGTCCCAAGGTTGGCTGAACGCCGACGGGCAAGACACCGGGTTGGAGGGAGTTGAGTCGCTCCAATATTCGGGTGCGGGACCAGTAGAACTCAATCTTGTCCTCAAACACCACATATATTGTTGAAAATCCGAAGTAAGAGTAACTCCGGATCGCCTTCACGCCGGGTATGCCCAAAAGTTGTACCGTCAGTGGATAGGTAATCTGATCCTCGACGTTTTTTGCCGAGCGACCCTCCCAAACCGTGAATACTATCTGCTGGTTCTCTCCAATGTCAGGAATTGCATCCACAGGCACCGGGCTTCTGGGGAGCAGGGGAATAGCCCAATCAAAAGGAGCAACCGCGAGGCCCACGAGAAACACCGATATGATGAGAACAAAAACCAGGAGTTTCTGTTGCAACCAAAAGCCCATCAATTTCGAGAACATTGTTGGGGCTGCAATCTCCGATTCGTCATTCCTATTCGCCATCACGGTCCCTCCTTCCCATGGGCGGAATGGGGATCTATTTCGGCCTCGGGAGCTCTCTTGGCAGGGGCTTCCGGCTCTTGCTCGGCTGTCCCATGGCCGGCGTGACTTGTCCCGAGCTCAGGCCCTCCAGAAATTACCTCTGGAGCCGATGGCGAGGCTTTCTCCGGCTCAACCGGACTCATCATGCTGGGCTGGCCAGATATTTGAACAGAGCTGTCGATCTCGAAATTCCCTTTAACAACCACGCGTTCCCCTTCTCTGAGGCCATCGGAAATCACGTATTTGTTCCCCGCCCTCGGGCCTAAAACCACATCTCTCTGCTCGTACGTCGGCTGCTTCTGATTCGGGACTTCCACATATACGAGGGATCGCTTTCCAGTAAATAGGACGGCCGTTTCGGGTACTACAAGCGGCAGGACGGGATTCTCGATTCCGGAATAGCCGTATGCGGTGGCCGGCTGCAAAGGCTGTTTCGTTCTGGGGCAAGTTCCGGGAACGTCGCTCACTTCTTTCGGGTCAAAGGGGCAGATGTATTTTCCCACCCATTCCGGCTTAATCACCCTGCCTTGGTCGTCTATTTCGACTTCAAGCTCGGCATTCACGAACATATGGGGTTTTAATTCATAATCCGGATTTTCTGCATCAACCCTCACTTTGATCGTGCGGGTCTCCATTTCCAACACAGGCTCTATGAAAATGACCTTGCCCTTGAAAGTTTTTCCTGGAAAGGACGGTGTCGTAAAGGTGACCTCCTGTCCGTACCTGATCCACGGGAGGTCCGGCTCGTACGCATCGAGCTTGACCCACACGTGAGACAGGTCATTGATGACGAACATGTCCTGGCCTTCTTTCACGAATTGCCCAAGAACCGCCATTTTCTTCATCACAATTCCGCTGATGGGGGCCCTGAGGGTCACGTACAGCTCCGGCTTCTTGTTCTCTCGAATCCGTTCGACCTGCTCTTTTGTCATGCCGTACTGCATGAGCTTCTCTTCCGCCCCGCGGATAATGCCTTCGGTGTCTTTACTCTTTATGCTCTCGAACAACTCCACCTGGCTCTTGATGAGCGTGGGGCTCCAGATGGTCACCATGGGGTCCCCTTTGGCGACCTTTACGCCGGTGAAATCTATGAAGACTTCGTCAAGCCGTCCGTCGATCCGAGAGGTGAGGGTGGCTACTCGGGTCTCGGCGTCGATGACCATCCCAACCATTCTTAACTTCTTCGCCGCCTTCTCTCTCTTCACTTCCGCTGTCTGCACTCGCGCGAGCATCTTGGCTTCTTCGGACATGGCGTAGCGAACAGGGCCTCCGCCTGTGGTTTCGACCCGCGCAGGCAAGCCATGAGCATGGCCGGTGGCCGCTGGCCCAGCTTTGGCCTTGGCTGCTTCGGTTGGGCGGGAAGCTGGTTGCATCTGATCGGAAGAGTGCTTTGCTCCGTGCCCTCCGAGCCAATGGTATCCCAAGCCGAGTGCTATGACGACGAGCACAAGCAGGACGATCCATTTAACCGTCTTCTTGGAAATCGAAATGGTCTCATTCATTTCTCTCCCCCTCGTTCAGTCGAGCCCGGCTCAGTGAAGGCTCGGCGGTAATTACCCGTGTCGTCCGGGCAAGAGAGGATTCCGCTCAAATAATTTCTGGTGCAAGACAACACGTCATCTCGACCAGTATACCATTCAGAGCGATCAAATCATTAGGAGGTCAAGAGAGAAATGAGCAAGTCCTGGAGAGAATGTCGAAAGGCTGGAGGTCTGAGGCGGGGACTCGAGCGACCGAATACCTACCGACCGCCGATTGGAGGCTACGGCCCATCTCGACTGTCGGCAAAAGAGAGGCCTTAGTCGCCTGCGCGGACGCGATAGTTTCGGAAAGCGCGACCGTTTTCAAGTCATCGGCGCACCGGAAAAACAGGCATTTCTGCTTCCCCTCGTGCTTGCCAGGGCCGTGATGATGGTCACCTGCGCTCTCGTGGCAGATCTCGTCGTCAGGTCGCAAGAAAAGGCTCGTATCCTCGAAGCAGCAGCACACGGCCGAAAGGCCATACACTGAGGTAGTCCATGCGAACAGGAAACATAAAAAAAAGATGACACGCCGCTTCATAATCGGTCCCTTTCTTTTCCCATGATTAAGTCATTTTGAGGCCAAGTCAAGGCCGGCCATGACGGAATTTCTTTGTTGCCACAGGGCCGCCTCATGATGATCTTCTGAATGAGGGTGCTACAAGTCGATGGAACACGACCACACCCGAAAGAGCAACGTATGCCGGTTAGGGAGCCCGGATTGAAAGCAGCGTACCTCACGCATCCCGGACAAGAGCGGGAGTTGAACGAGGACAACCTCTATGTAGACGAGAATCTGGGATTATTCGTCGTGGCTGATGGTATGGGCGGGCACAATGCAGGCGAGGTGGCGAGCACCATAGCGGTAACCCTTGTCCCGGCGATGATCGAGGAAGGACTTGGAAATTCCCAAAATACCGTGGAACTTGTCCGCCGGTCTTTATCCCAAACAAACAAGGTTGTTCTCGAAAAGTCTATGAACAACTCCGCCTGGAGCGAAATGGGGACTACCGTGGTGCTGGCTCTCTTTACGGGTGATCACGTCGTGACGGCCCATGTCGGTGACAGCCGGGCCTATTTGATCAGAAAAGGAGAGATAAGACAGCTTACCCAGGATCATACCTTTGTGGCCGAGTGGCTGCAAGAGGGTCGCATCACGAAAGAGCAGGCTCGTTTCCACCGTCAACGACATGGGCTGACTGAGGTACTTGGGGTGACGGATGAGGTCGAGAGTGAAGTGGTCGTCTGGCCCTGGGAAGGAGAAGGATGCCTGCTCCTGTGCTCCGACGGTCTCACGGACATGATTGAGGACGAAGAGATCCGGGCAATTGTCCAATCCTCCGACGATCCTCAGCACGCCTGCAACGCGTTGGTTGATGCGGCGAACCAAAAAGGGGGAGACGACAACATAACCGTCATATTGGTTTGTCCGGAATAGGGATTCACGGGCCCTTTTCGGACGACGTTTTGGGTTTCATGGTGACTATTGAAGCCCGGCCCAAAAGCATGAAGAGCCGTGTTATTTCTCTTTCCGGGTTATGTTCACCGCGCACCGGAACCCCACATCCTCGAACGCCCCTCCGGGATCCTGGGCGATTCCGGGGATGAGGGTTGAATCTTGGACCATACTGCCCCTCAGACCGGCCAATATCACGTATTGGGTTTCCGTGCTCGGTGCTTGTCCGAGCCTCAAACCCCATTCGCTCACATTCCTTCTCAGGCCCCTGATGCCGTCAACATTTGGATCGAAACGCGTCACGGGGTATGGGACTTGCGACGGCTCCGGGCTGGGAGAGGACTGGGCCCGAGTCGTGCTTCCCTCGCGGTACGCGCCTAACCACTCTTCCATCTCCTTTTTCAGATCGGCAGGGCCCGGCCGCGTTTCCGGGCCGCCCTCCTGGTGATCCTTCAATGGGCTTGGTCCTCTTCCCGCCGCATGAAGCCATTCCCGCTCATACGGCAGGCGCGCGCCGAAGAACTCTGCATACGCGGAAGCTCCGTAACCTGTCACCTTGACCACGGGATGGGCAGCAGCGGAAGCATCTTTCAGCGAAAATCTGCCGTCACGGTAAATGATCGGTTCGTATCCCCCGTAAACCGGGCCCAGAAGAAGCCAAGGGCGCCCGTCGCCGCGAACTGTTCCGTTGGAAACTTGAATTCTCGGGAGCGCCTGATTCAAGAACTCCACATACTTGTAATTGGTAACTTCGGTTTCATCCATATAAAATGGGACCACGTCAACCGGCTTTCCGGCTTCAGACCCGACATAACTCGGGAGCGTGACGCGCCCTCCCGGAACCAGGCGCATGACGGCGCCGTCTTTACCCGTAAGCGTGGGGGGCGGTGTCTCATCTTGAGGCGCCACTACCGCTTGATGCGTCGGCGCCTGCGGATTGACAGTGGAGGAGGGGCCGGGAACAGACTCGGACGGAGGGGCCGGCGACTCATGGGTCATGACGAAGTGGTGATAGAGGTTGGAGACAGCAGCAATCACGAGCACCACTACGGCAACGGCGACGAGCTGCTTGCGGTGCAGGCCTTTTAGCAGGGGGCGCTCGCGGACGTCGGCCTGCGCCAGAACTTTGCCGATGGCCTCTCGAAGGGCCTTCACCGACGGTGTCCTGATTTCCTTATCCTCCGCAGTGGCCCGCTGTATGATGAGGTCTAATTCTTTCAAGAACGGGGTGGCGGGATTTGAGAGGCACACACCTTTGAGAGGGCAAGCGGTCTTGCTGTCCACCATCTTCCCCTGGACAGCTTCGTAGAGTATCTTCCCTAACGCGTAAACGTCTGCCCGAGGCTCAGTTTCCCCCAGATCCATAAATTGTTCCGGCGCCATGTATGTGATCGTTCCTTCAACATGGTGGCTTCTGGTAAGTTGTGCCCACCGAGGCCCTCCGGCAATTCCGAAATCGGTAATTTTTGGGGTCGATCCGTCCAAGAGAACGTTTTCGGGCTTCATGTCGCGGTGGACGATGCCGAGCGCGTGAACCGTTTCCAATCCGTCAAACATGGGGAGAAAGTACATCCGAATCCAATGCCGGAGATCTTTCTCGCTGGCCTTGTACCCTTCGTAAGGCATCGTATCGCGGAGAGTGCGAGCGCCAGGAACGTATTCCATTACCACGTATTGGATGGTAACTTCTTCTCCATCCTTTACTATCGTGGCAGCATCCTGGTCGTAGATTTGAACGACGTACGGGTGGCGTATATGGGCCATTGCCAGCGCCTCGCGATGGAACCGCTGAATCTCGGTGTTTACCTCCTCCCGGTCGTCTCCGAATTCCGCCAGATACTCGACCGAGATGGTCTTCACCACCACTTCTCGGTCCAGGTTGGTCTGGCGAGCGCGATAAACCTCCCCCTTACCTCCGGTGGCGAGATGTTCCAAGATCTCCCACTTTCCGTTGAGGACTGTGCCGTCTTCCAGCAATGGCTTTCTTTTCTCCGGGTCCATGCCGATTTTCTCCTGGTTCCAGGACAGATTCCTATCCCTGCCTACACAACCCGAGCAAAGGCCGGAGGCTACGCTGGCGCCTCAGATCGCAAGTGAGTGGTGGTACCACGCTTATTTTCTGGCGCTGTTCAGGTTCGCTCCGCGGAGATCGGCATCGGTAAGATCAGCTCCCGTAAGATTTGCGCCGGCCAGGTTCGCTGCTGACAGGTCCGCGCCGGGAAGGTCTGCGCCTGTCAAATTTGCGGCTCTCAAATCCGCTCCTATGAGCTCCGCGCCAGGGAGGTCGGCAAACGACAGATCGGCTTTGGAAAGATGAGCACCGTTCAATCGTGCGCCAGCCAAGACCGCTCCCGAGAGATCAGCTCCTGACAAATCGGCTCCTGACAGGTCCGCTCTGGAGAGCTCAACCGCCGACAACGCTGCCTTCTTGAGTTTTGCGCCAATGAGAGAAGCTCCTGACAGATTGGCAAAGGGCAGAAGAGCCTGGGACAAATCGGCGCCGGACAAGGCAGCCTTTGACAAGTCGGCCTGGGACAAATCCGCTTTCGAGAGATCCGAGCTGCAGAGATTGGCGCCGCACAAATTGGCCTTGGTTAGATTAGCCTCCACGAGTTTGGCGAGGACCAGCCTGGCTCCCAGCAAAACTGCAAAGGAGAGATTGGCGTGGAAAAGGTCGGCTCTGTCGAGTGTGGCAACGATCAGATGGGCGCGCTCGAGACCGGCTCCTGCAAGATTTGCTTCCGACAGATCTGCCGAATTCAACCTGGCCTTCGACAAATCTGCAAAGGACAAATCCGCGCCACGCAGGTCCGCGAGGGTCAGGTCAATGCCGGCCGCGACGGCAGATTCCACTAATTCCTTCAGGGACCCGGCTTCCGCACTAAATAAGAAATCACCGGTCCCTACGGTCTTGATCCCAATTTTATTGGACATCTTTGCTATCACTCCTTTCTACGCTGATCTCGTTGATCCACCTGATCGCCTTCGACCACTGGAACAGTCCCGATACATGTGGAGACCAAGCCCGGTTTTCGGACCTTCATCATAATCATGGCCTCTGCGACCGATTCCGTCAAGAACCGACATAACGGCAGGTCCAAGAATGCCGTGCAAAAGGGATACAGCGAGCCGACACGGTTTCCATGGCGCAAGAGATGCAGGATGCCTATCGGCAAGGGTAATCGTTCAGCGGGATCGCTTCCACAACTGAAGAATGAGGCAACCATAAAGACACAGAGTCACAAAGAAATCAGGGGAGTTATATAATGGTTTACCCGAAATCCAAAGAGACGAATCCGC
>Ga0172371_10002534_pt1 | contig 28939 bp, 29 predicted proteins | sample Lak12m_FD_114543 | JGI IMG/M metagenome (GOLD analysis project Ga0172371, IMG submission 114543) | Freshwater microbial communities from Kabuno Bay, South-Kivu, Congo - kab_022012_12m | ecosystem: Environmental > Aquatic > Freshwater > Lake | place: Democratic Republic of the Congo: South-Kivu...
GAGCCAATTACCAAGGAGATGTCGGATTACACATTGCCAAATGCTTATTTAAGATCAAGGATCAGGCTGCAAAAATCAAAGATTTAAAAACCATCGAAGAAAAAATTAATTTTATCGGAAAAGCTTATACTGAAGGATCCCAGGCATACGAAACTGATGAACGGGCAAAAAAAGAAATCTTGGAGATAAATAAAATGCTTTATGAGAAAGATCTGAAAATAATCCCTTTGTGGAAAGAAACCCGTCAATGGAGCCTTGATTATTTTGACAAAGTTTACGAGCGCGTTGACAGCCATTTTGACAAATTATATTTTGAAGGAGATCTAACGAAACGGGCGACTGAAATCGTCGATATTGCCTTAAAGAAAAAAATACTGGAAAAAAGCCAGGGCGCTATTGTTTTCAACGGTAAAAAATACGGTTTAGATACTAGAGTGTTTATTAATTCTCAAGGATTTCCAACTTATGAGGGTAAGGAGCTGGCGTTGGCCGAAAAAGAGTTTTCCGATTCTGGTGATGTTGATAAATGTATTCACGTTGTTACACCTGAACAATCAAGTTTCTTTAAAGTCACTTTCAAAACAGAAGAATTAATTGATGAAAGAAAATATAAAAACAAACAATACCATTTAATCTACGAATGGGTAAAACTTAAAACCGGGAAGATGGCTTCGCGTGAGGGCAATATTATCGAAGCCAACTGGTTAATCGATCAGATTAAGGAAAAAATCAGCGCTCAGTTTAAATGCGATGAAAAAACCCTGGAAAAAATAGCCGTTGCATCGGTAAAATACTCATTTTTAAAAAATAGTACATCGTCTGTCATCGCTTTTGATATTAATGAATCAATCTCTCTTGAAGGTAATTCCGGACCATATATTTTATATACCTACGTTCGCTGCCAAAGCGTCATGGGAAAAGCTACCTCTTCTAATTCCATGAGTCAGGATTTTGATTTAAAATTTAATCCGGAGGAGTCAGATTTGATTAGATTTATTTTTCAGTTTCCGGAAATCGTCCAAAAAGCTGCCAAAGATTTTTCACCCAATTATATTGCCAATTATCTTTATGACTTGTCCTCAAAATATAATCTTTTTTATCAGAAAAATCCTATTCTTAAGGCCGATAAAAAGACACAGAAATTAAGATTGTTATTGACTCAAACTACCGCTCAAATTATCAAAAAAGGACTAAATCTGTTGGGAATTAATACGGTGGAGAAAATGTAATTATGCCATTTTACATCTGTTCTAATTGCGGTTTTGGTTCAGGTTCCTGGATTGGGAAATGTCCAGATTGTGGTCAATGGAACACTTTAAAACTTCAACGTGAATCGCAATCAGAAAAACATAGTCATCAGACTTTTCAATCGACTAATCTTACCAAGATTGGTGTCATCGACAAAAAACGCTTAGCGACCGGAATTTTTGAACTGGACCGTGTCTTGGGCGGAGGATTTATCCCTGGAAGCGTCACCCTGATTACCGGAGAACCTGGAGTCGGAAAATCAACTCTATTGTTGCAGACAGTTCGTGATTTCAAAACTTTATATATCTCCGGTGAAGAAGGAGCAGAACAAGTAAAAGACCGGGTGGACCGCCTGAAAATTAATGAAAAAAATTTCTATTTTTCCAATACTCAGGAGATTGAAGCTATTATTAAAGGAATTCAGGAAAAAGAGATCAACTATCAGTTAATTATTATTGACTCGATCCAAACGATGTATTCCTCAAAAGTTGAAGGTATTGCCGGGAGCATTAGCCAGTTAAAAGAAGTAACATTTCAGTTAATCGCCTTAGCCAAGAAAACAAAAATTCCGATCGTCTTGGTCGGACATATCACTAAAGAAGGTGAAATTGCCGGACCAAAAACTTTAGAACATATGGTCGATACGGTAATTGTTTTTGAGGGAGAAAAAGTATCACATTATCGCATCTTGCGGGCAACCAAAAACCGATTTGGCTCGACTGATGAAATCGGAATTTTTGAAATGTCCGATAGGGGACTCTCGGAAGTAAAAAACTCATTGATTTTCTTGGAAAATACGGACAATATTGCGCCTGGAATGGCAATTGTGGGATTAACGGAAGGAAAAAGGACGCTTTTTTTTGAAATTCAAACATTGCTCTCCCCGACTATTTTGTCAATTCCCCGCCGGGTGGTAAAAGGCATTGATTACAATAAAATATTGTTACTACTGGCAGTATTGCGTAAGTATTATGGCTTCCCGCTCGACAGATTTGATATTTATATTAATGTTGTTGGTGGCGTATCGATAAAATCAACCGCGGTTGAACTGGGAATTATTGCTTCTTTGATATCTTCTTTTAAAAACAAACCGATTAAGAAAAACTGTTTGTTTGTGGGTGAAATCGGACTGTTGGGAGAAGTGAGAAAAGTGATTAATGAAGAGAAAATTATTGCTGAAGCCCGCCGTCTTGGTTTTAAAAAAATCTTTTCATCTCAAAACTTAAACAGCATTAAAGAACTCAAAAACGTGTTTACTCCTTGACCGCCCCTTGTTTAAAATATTCTCTGGATATGACTGATTTACGACCGTTGGCACCAATTGCTTCAATCGTTACAATATTTTTTCCTAAATTCAGAGGATAATTAAATTTGAAAATTCCATCTTTGTTTTGAAATATTCTTTCACTTGAAACGGTAATTACAGCATCTTTATCGGTTTTACCAACTATTGTAACCGAGTCACCCTTCTTGAATATGTTATTTTTAGGAGAAGTAATAATAATCTTCGGTGGACTGAAATAGGCTCTCAGCTGAAATCCGAAATAAACGAAAAAAACGCCAAAAATAAGAACAAGAATGGAGTAAAAAATTTTTTTAGTTGCCGGAGTCAAATAACGGCTGGCGATTTTTCTCTTAAAACGAATGTCTTCCTTTTTTTCATAATCGCGGTAGAAAAATGCGATTGCTTTTGCCGGATCAATGTTTAAATACTCGGCATAATTTTTTATAATTCCGACGATATATATCTTTGAGGAAAAAAAATCCCAGTTGTTATTTTCAATTGCTTGAAGGTATTTTTGTCTGATTTTTATTTCTTTTTCTATTTGAGAAAGTGTTTGCCCTTGTCCGATACGTTCTTTTTTTAATATTTCGCCCACGGTTAACATATTAAGATTTTACTCTTTCGCCGTATTGTTTTGTTTCAGGATTAACCGTCACCAATTCTCCTACTCTGATAAATAGAGGAACCTGAATAATCACTCCTGTTTCTAACTTTGCTGGTTTTTTTGCTCCTGTTACCGTATCGCCCTTACTTGAATCTTCTGTTTCAATTACTTTTAAATGCACGCTCATCGGAGGCCGGATATTCAATGGTTTGTCATCGTGCATATAAACATAGTGTTTTGTTCCTTCTTTAAGAAAATCAGCAATGTCACCAACGATCGTTCGGGATAAATAATATTGGTTGTAGGTCCGTTCATCCATCAAATAAATATTTTCAGTATCTTTATAAAGATACTGCATTTCAACCACCTCGACCGGTAACGTTTCCACTGATTCGTTTGATTTAACAGTAAAATCGATGTTTTTCCCAGACATTAAATTTTTTATTTTTGCCTTCATCAAAGCCGATCCTTTTCCCGGAGAATAAAAATCCGCTTTTTGAACTTGCCAAATCGTATTTTGATACATGATGAATTCACCTTTTTTTAGATTTCCCGCATTTATTTTCATAATGATTAATAAATCGTAATTAATTTTAACTTATCGATCGAATCGACGCCGGCAAAAAACATCGCCAATCTTTCAAATCCGATCCCGGCTCCTGTACAAAGACCAAAATTATATTTTAACGCTTCTATAAAGCCTTTGTCAATCGCATGATTAATCATATGAAGACTTTTTCTCTTATTGGATTCGCGGATAAACCGTTGCTCTTGCTCTTGGTTATCGTTTAATTCCGTGCAAAAACCGCCAACTTCCAACCCGTTGATATAAAATTCACATCTTTGTGCAGTCTTTCCGTCTTTATTTAATTTGGCCAAGGATGCCAATTCTTTTGGATAATCATAAATTAGGGTTGGATGACCGTTTTTTCCCAGATGTGATTCAACCTCCTGAACAAAAATTTGCGAAAATATATCTTCATATGAAAAACCTTCGACTTTATAACCTTTATTTTTCGCTTTCAATAAGAAAAGCTCATGATTAAAAAGCTCTTCTTTTGTTATACCGGCGAATTTCTCAAATGCCTTCGCCACCGACATCTTTTCCCATTTTTCAAATGAAATTTTTTTATTTTGATATATTAATGAATTATTAACTTTTGAATTTTCACTTGTGTTTTTGACTTTTGACTTTTGACTTTTGACTTGAGTGTTGATAAACTCCAACATTCTTAATACTTCTTCAGCCATTTTAAGATAATCGACACCCAACTTATAAAACTCTATCATGGTAAATTCCGGCAGATGCCAACTCGACCTGGGTTCACTGTTACGGAAAGCTTTCCCCAAGTAATAACAGTTGCCGACGCCATATGCAAGCAATCTTTTTAAAAATATTTCCGGCGAGGGAGTCAAATACAGATTCTCTTTTTTCCCCAAGAAATTAAACTGCGTGCTGAAAATTTCCAGATATGACTCGGGAATCAGCGCCGGAGATAAAACGGGAACGTCGATTTTAAGATACCCATTTCTTTTCATAAAATCATGGACCGCCTCTTCTACCTGAAGTATGATTTTATATTTGGGTAAGTTACTGACGTTTGTCTTAATTTTCATGACAGTTCTTTTTCAAATTCCTCAAGTAATTTTTTTCCGCGGGAAGATACCCTGTCTGGAATATCGATACGATAAATTACATACTGGTCCCCTCTTCTTGAAGAATTGGGATAGGGAACACCCTGACCTCTTAACCGAACCGTAGTTCCTGACTTTGTTCCCGATCTGATTTTCAATTTGATCGGGTCGTCAATCGTTGGAACTTCAACAATTCCTCCGAGTACTGCCAGCGGGTAAGAAATCTCTTTTTCATAGAGGATGTCTTGACCTTCACGCTTGAAAAAAGCATGTGACCTTACTCTCACCTGTAAGTCAAAATCTGAAAATCTTATCTGTGTTCCATTATCGACCCCTGCCGGGATTTTAATGGTTTTTCTATCACCTTTGATTACGGTTTCTTTTTTTACTCCGTGAACCGCTTCATCAAATGTCAACGTAATTTCAAAAATTTCCCTTCTTACTTGCCTGCGGCGACTCCCGGAAAAAGGCGACTGGAATCCAAAAAATTGTTCGAAAATTTCAAACGGATCTGAAAAACCCTCAAAATCTACGCCTTCGAAGGGAGATCCTCCTCCGGAAGAAGTATAAGTATATGTAAATGGACTACCATATCCACCCGTTGCCCCACCGCCTGCACCTGGACCGCCTCTGTTAAATGCAGCCTCGCCATACTGGTCATACATCTCTTTCTTTTTTGGGTCGCTTAACACCTCAAAAGCTTTGTTTACTTCCTTAAATTTGGCCGATGCTTCACTGGATTTATTGCGGTCCGGATGCCACTTCAGCGCCTGCTTCCGATAAGCAGCTTTGATTTCCGCGGCAGTTGATTTTTTAGACACACCAAGAACATCATAGTAATCGGCCATATAAATATTTATTAGTTAACGACTTCTCCTTCCTCAACTTTCCCATCTGCTTTATCATTTGGTTTTTCTTCTTTTGACTTTTGCTTGCCCGACGTTGCCTCGCCAGAGTCGGGAGTTTTGCCTTGATCTTTATACATATACTGGCCGATTTTTTGCAACTCGTCTGAAAGCGCCTTTGTGTCGTTTTCAATTTCTTCTTTTGATCCTTTTTCAAGACCATCCTTCAGCGTCTTGATTCTTTTTTCAACGTTTTCTTTGATATCTTTTGGTACTTTATCACCGGCGTCTTTCAGGGATTTTTCCGCAACATAGCAAAGATTTTCACCTTTGTTCTTTGCTTCAATCTTTTCTTTTTCCGTCTTATCTTCTTCGGCGTGCTTTTCTGCTGTTTCTTTCATTTTGTCAATCTCATCTTTGGTTAGTCCGGTTGATCCGGTTATCTTAATCGCCTGCGATTTGCCGGTGGCTTTATCTTTAGCCGTAACCGTTAGAATCCCGCTCGCATCAAGGTCAAAGCTGACTTCAATCTGCGGCACTCCGCGTGGCGCGGGTGGAATACCGTCAAGAATAAATCTTCCCAGAGATTTATTGTCCCTAGCCAAAGGCCGTTCACCTTGAAGAATATGAATTTCCACCTGGGTTTGATTGTCACCCGCTGTGGAAAATATCTCTGATTTCGTGGTTGGAATGGTTGTGTTTCTTGTTATTAATGGAGTTGTAACCCCTCCAAGTGTCTCAACACCCAAAGTTAATGGAGTAACATCAAGTAAAACCACGTCTTTTGTTTCTCCTGTCAGTACTCCGGCTTGAATCGCTGCTCCAACTGCAACTACTTCATCTGGATTAACTGATCGGTTGGGTTCTTTCCCGAAGAATTTTTCAACCTCTTCTAATACTTTTGGCATTCTCGTCATTCCACCAACCATTACTACCTCATTAATATCTGAAGTTTTTGCTTTAGCGTCCTTCAAACAATCTTTGACCGAACTGAAAGTCTTTTTAATCAAATCTCCGACTAATGACTCGAGTTTAGCTCGGGTTAGCTTCATCACTAAGTGTTGTGGTTGACCTTCTTTGACGGTAATAAACGGCAGATTAATTTCTGTTTCGGTTGAAGTTGACAATTCAATCTTCGCTTTTTCCGCCGCATCGCGCATTCTTTGCAACGCCTGGGAATCTTTGCGCAAATCTATTCCCTGGTCTTTTTTAAATTCATCTGCGATGTAATCGAGGATTACCTTGTCGAAATCATCACCGCCCAAATGAGTATCACCGTTGGTCGCCTTAACCTGAAAAACGCCTTCCCCTAATTCCAATACTGTAATATCAAATGTACCTCCCCCTAAATCATACACGGCAATCGTGTGGGTGTGTTTTTTATCCAACCCGTATGCCAGTGCAGCAGCGGTTGGTTCGTTGATTATGCGCACCACCTCAAGACCGGCAATTTCTCCGGCCTGTTTGGTCGCCTGTCGCTGGGCATCATCAAAATATGCAGGAACGGTGATGACGGCTTTTTCCACCTTTTCACCTAAATATGCTTCTGCATCTATTTTAATTTTTTGCAAAACCATAGCAGAAATTTCCTGCGGAGTAAAGGTTTTTCCCTCAATTTCAATCACGGCCATTCCATCTCTCCCCTCCTTAATTGCATAAGGAAGCCATTTTATATCGTGCTTAACCGATTCATCAGAAAATCTTCTTCCCACTAATCTTTTAATCGAAAATATTGTTCGCTTGGGATTAATAATCATCTGTCTTTTAGCCACATCGCCAACAATTCGTTTAATCGGATCAACCACTGAAGGAATCACATTCCGACCTTCCTGGGAATGGATAACCTTTGGCTTTCCACCTTCCATCACTGCCACACAAGAATTTGTTGTTCCTAAATCAATACCAATTATTTTTGCCATATTATTTTTATATAAATTATTAATTTTTAACTGACTGTTTTTTACTTACTTTAACTTGAGCTACCCTTAATATTTTATCTCCAAATTTATATCCTTTTCGTACAATTTCAACAACCACATTGTCTTTATCGCCCGCAACCAACTCGACCGCTTCAGCCGTATGCGGATCAAACTCTTTCCCCAATATTTGTAGTTCTTCAATATTTTCATTTTTCAAAATTTGGAAAAACATCTCTTTGATTTGCTTTAGTCCATTATCTTTAATAAAAACTTCCGCTTTTTCCAGATTGTCAAGAATCGGTAGCAATTTTAAAATAATTTCTTGCTTGCCTTTTATTGTCAGCTGACTGAACTCGTTAACCATCCTTTTTTCAAAGTTCTGATAATCGGCCAACATCCTTAAATACTTATTTTTATAGTCCTCCCCTTCTTTTTTTATTTTTTCCAACTCTTGTTTTAATTTAATTAAGTCTTCAGTCTTATCTTTCACTGGTGTTTTTTTATCCATTTTGTTGTTTTATCAACTGTTCAAGCAAACTGGAAAAATATCTGATTTGTGGGACGATAAAGTCGTATGACATTCTTTTCGGTCCAACTACGCCGATAATCCCTTTGATTTTAGCGGTCTCAAAATCACCGAAAATACTGGCGCATGATTCAAATAACGGATCTCGGAAATCCTCTTCTCCCAAAAGGTAAATCAATTCCTCTTCAGCTGTAAATCTGCCTAGAACCCTTTCCCAATAATTCGATTGATCAATTAATTCAAACAGGTTTCGGGATAAAACCAGATCAAAAAATTCCGGCTGTGTTAGTATGTTGGCGATACCTGAATAATATAAATCACCATCGTTGGTTGCTACCAATGATAACATACCGGTTTTTTTGGATAATATCTTTGCTGCTTGCGAAAGCAACCGGTGGGTTTCTGCCCGATCATCCCAAACACTATTTTTGTAAGAAACTTCGTCTGTCGTTGACAACTCTTTTTCCTTCATCAGATTTTTAATGTAAAAACGGAAGCCCTTGGCCGAGGGAACTCTTCCTGATGAAAAATATTCTTTTTTCAAGAATCCTTTTTTTGCCAACTCAACCATTTCATTTCTGATTGTTGCCGGACAAACTCCTAGTTTGTATTTTTTTTCGATCACCCCTGAGCCAACCGGCAATCCGGTTTCCGAATACTCTTTAATGATTACGTTTAAAATGTCTATCTGTCTTTGAGATAATTCTTCCATAACTAGCGCTGAGCGAATCCCAATTTGCTTGGAATAAGTCGAAGCGTTAGCAATAATATACCAACTCTGCTAACTTATGTCAAGAGGTAAATTCTGATAATTGTTATAATTACTTTATGAAATTAGGTGCGCATCAGTCAATTAACGGAGGATATGACAAGGCTCTTGAGCGGATTAATAATATTGGCGGCAACTGTCTCCAAATCTTTTCTACTTCGCCCCGGGGGTGGAATTTTACTAAAGTCAATCATGAACAAACTGAAGGATTCTTAGATTTGAGGCATCAAATTAATATTAACCCTGTTTATTTTCATGCCTCTTATCTGGTCAACTTGGCTGACGGTGGTAGGATTGGACATCTATCGATCCAATCGTTAATCGCTGAAATGTCTGTGGCGCCAAAACTTAATATTAAAGGCAGTATTATTCATCTTGGATCGTTCAAAGATCAACCCTCAATAGCCAATAAACAAGCACTGGTTAAAAACATCAGAGAAATCCTAGAAAAAACTCCGCAAAATTCACTTTTTATTATCGAAAACGCCGGCAACCGGAAAATTGGTCAAACTCTCGAGGAAATTTCTCAAATAATAAAGGATATTAATAGTCCACGGATACGTCTCTGCCTTGATACTTGCCATTTGTTTTCCAGCGGTTATAAATTTAATAACGATAAAGAATTAGACTTTCTTCTTAATAAACTCGAGAGGCTTAATCTTTTAGACAAACTTGAACTTTGGCATGTTAACGATAGCCGTGATCCTTTCAATTCCGGCCATGATCGCCATGCCAATATTGGTCAAGGGATGATTGGAATTGATGAATTTAAGACTCTTCTTAACCACCCTAAAACAAAAGATTATCCTTTCATTATTGAAACTCCAGGGTTTAACGATGAAGGTCCTGACAAGAAAAATCTCGATATTCTTAAGTCATTAGTCGATTAAAACAATTTGTTACAATTATTCGAATAATTGTAACAACAAAATTAATGAAAATATTATTAATAAATGAAATTATCAAGCTTAAAAACAAATCTCATGTTGATCAAAGAATTCTCGATAAAGTCATTGATTTTATAAGTTCTGAAAAGCAAATTGTCAAGAGTGAAGGAGCAAATAATCATATTGGTACTTTTTTTCTTCCGATTAACAGAAAAACTAAATCTATTTATCTCGTTGACCATATCAAAGCAAAAATGTGGATCCCTCCGGGTGGACACATTGAACAAAATGAGTTACCTGAAGACACAGTTATCCGTGAATTTGAGGAGGAACTTAGCCACCGCTTGACCACCGAAAAAATCCAATTATTTGACCTCTCGATTACCCCGATTAACCGCCCTTGGCAAAACTGTATTACTCACTATGACTTTTGGTATCTGGTTTATACGAAAAAACTGCCTTTTAAATTTCTAAGAAAAGAATTCCACAACGCCGGGTGGTTTAGTTTTGAAGAAGGATTAAAGAAAACTACTCGCTCATCCATCCGCAATATGCTTAAAAACATTATTAAGATACTATAATATAAGTATGATTAATTTACCAGAAAACGTTACCGATCTAATTACCGCGTTTAAAAAAAAAGGTTTTCAGATTTATGTGGTTGGCGGTGCCGTGCGTGATTTATTACTGAATAAACCCGTGGAAAATTGGGACTTTACGACCGATGCGACGCCCGAACAAATTCTAAAACTGTATCCCGATGGTTTTTATAACAATCAATTCGGAACCGTCGGAATATCAATATCGAAAAATATTTTGTTTGAAATAACCACCTTCAGAAAAGAGGCCGATTACAAAGATTTCCGCCATCCAAGCAAAATTACATGGGCAAAAACTTTGGAAGAAGATTTGGCCAGGCGAGATTTTACCATTAATAGCATGGCTTATAGCGGCGAAAAGATCATTGATCTATATGACGGCCAAAAACATCTTCAGGAAAAATTAATAATTGCCGTTGGTGATCCAAACAGGCGTTTTCAGGAAGACGCGCTTCGCTTATTGCGCGCCATAAGATTTGCTTCACAACTGGGATTTTTAATCGACGATAAAACACGTACCTCAATTCAAAAAAATGCCGAATTGATCAAGCAAATTTCATGGGAGAGAATCCGTGATGAGTTTATAAAAATTCTAGCCAGTGATTTTCCTTCAGAAGGAATTGTTTTTATGAAAAATACCGGGTTATTGACTCATATTTTACCGGAACTGGATATCTGTTTTGCGATTCCCCAAAAAAGCCCCAAGCGTCATCATATTTATGATGTGGGCACTCATCAGATTATGTCCTTGAAAAATTGTCCGTCAAAAGATCCTATTACCCGCTTTGCCGTTCTAATCCATGATATCGGCAAAGCGCAGTCATTCAGACGAGACGAGAAAACAGAATTAATCACTTTTTATAACCACGAAGTAATCGGCACAAGATTGGCGGAAAAAATTGCTGACCGTTTCAAGCTTCCAAACAAACAAAAAGAAAAGTTAGTCCGTTTGGTACAACATCATCAATTTACGGTTACTGAAATCATTACCGATAAAGCCGTCAGAAGATTTATCAGAAATGTCGGTTTAGAATACCTCGGCGACATGATCGATCTACGGACGAGTGACCGCATCGGCTCGGGAGCCAAACCGACTTCATGGCGCTTTGAACTATTTAAAAAACGTTTAATTGAAGTCCAAAAACAGCCGTTTGCTGTCACCGATTTGAAAATTGACGGGACTGATGTGATGAAAGTTCTTAATATTAAACCCGGCCCAAAAGTCGGCGAAACATTGAAAAGAATATTTGATCAGGTGGTTGAAAAAAAACTCAAAAACGACAGAGAAATTCTGCTGAAAGCTATAAAAAATTTTAATTAATCGTTTAAACGATTAATTGGAGAGATGTTTGTTCGTCGCCAATAATTGTCTTTTCTCCGTGACCAGGATAGACTTTTGTGTTTTTTGGAAGCTTCAATAATTTCTCCACTGAATTTTTTAAATCATTTCTACTGCAATAAGAAAAATCATAACGACCAATCCCCTGCTTGAATAAAGTGTCACCGCTAAATAATATTTCATCTTTCGCAATATAAAATGAACAGCCTCCTGGTGTATGCCCGGTAGTCTTTATAATCCGTAATTCGTAATCCTTGCCTTGCCGACAGGCAGGCGTAATCGAGAAATTTCCTTTTTTTAAGTATTTAATTGTTTTTGGTTTTAGAAAATGCGGATTAAATCCTAAAAAATGCTCTGCGGTTTCGTTTAAACGGTCAATCAAGAACTGATCCTCCTTAAAAACATAAAAAGGAATGTCGTAAAAGAGTTGGATTTCCCCGACCGCACCAATATGATCAAAATGCCCGTGAGTGGCCAATAACGCGATCGGATTAAGTTTTTTCCGCTGTAGTTCTTCAAGGATAAATCCCGCCTCATCCGCCGGATCGATAATCAAACAGTTATTGTCCTCAATCAATAAATAACAGTTTGTTTGCAAAGTCCCCAATTGATAAGTCGTTATAACCATTGAGTATAATCACAGCCCTCGGCTTTATGCTCTTCCGCATTCCATTTGTTGGTTGAGCACTTCTTTAAGCGTTTGCCGGCGGCACTGGTAAATAAGACCAGTTTTTCGCCGCATTTCGGGCAAACTTCGTCCAATTCCTCTGTTGTTCCCTTCAACCACTCGACATAATCACAACCGCTGGCGGTTTTGGTTTTCGGATCCCAGGAGTTAGTCGAACATTTCTTCATCCTTTTGCCAAAACGGGTTGTTGTTAAAACCAAAGGAGCGCCACATTTGGGACATTTTTCATCCAATACCTGCGGTTCTACCTGCAACCACTTAATAAAGGGACATCCTTGCGCTTGACGAGTCTCCGGATCCCATCTGCCGGTGGAACACCGCTGGAATCGTTTTCCGGTCTTCGTGGTTTGAATCTCCCCTAATGCAGATCCGCACTTCGGACAAACTTCTGATTCCTTTTCATTCGTCTTTTCTTCATTTTTTTTGACCATAAATAGATGATTAAATTATTAATTAATGGATTAACGCGTTAACGGGTTTGAATTCGTTAATTTTTTAACTCGTTAATCGTAGAATAAATAATTTTCCTTAAATTGTCAATGGACTATATGCTACAAAATTATTTCTTTCTTTTTTCTAACCAGACTAAAATCGGAGTCGCCACAAAAGGTGATGAGTATGTTCCGGTGATCGTTCCGATTAACAGGGTTAAAGAAAAAAATCTGATTGTAGTACCGCCAAGTAACGTTAGCGCCAAAAGCATAAATAAAATTGTCATTGAGTTGTTAATTGACCGTACCATGGTTTCTGTCACCGCCCGGTTGGCATAATATTCAGCGCTTCCCCGGCCTTTTTCTTTTAAATATTCGCGGATCTTGTCGAAAATAACTATCGTATCATGGGTGGAAAAAGTCATCGTTGTTAAAACCGCTGTAACAAATAAAGTATCTACTTCTGCACCGAAAAAACGCGATAGTAATGAATAAATTCCAACAATGACAAAAAAATCGTGTAAAGTTGCCAATACGGCCGACACAGCATAATTAGTTCCTTTAAATGCAAAACTCATGTAGATTAGAATGCCTAATATCGCGAAAAGTGATGCAATCATGGTCTTATTGATTGTCTCTTGTCCGATCACCGGACCCACTGTTTCGAACTTGAGAATCTTAATTGAAAGTTTAAACTGCTTGTTCAGATCTTGTCTTAATTTAGTTTCCTGACTTTCATCAATCGGTGACAACTTTAGCGTAAGTTGGTTATTATTATATGCATAATAAGTTAACTTAATGTTTTTATTTTTTAGATAATTTATGGTTTTGTTTAAATCGATTTTTTTATTGACTTGATAAACAATATTGCTTCCTCCAATAAAATCAATCGAATAATGATAACCCCACCTAAAAATAGAAAATATACCGGTGCTAATTACAGTAAAGGAAATGATTAGATATAACCACTTATATCGTAAAAAATCGACCATGATAAAATATTAAATAATAAATCACAAATAACAAATCAATAATTAATAACAAATTATTAACGTTTTTATTATTTATAATTTGATATTGAATTGATATTTGTTATTGATCATTTGTCATTGACTTTATAAAAAGTTTCTATCAATCTTTTTGTAATTACAACACCTGTAAATAAACTTGTAGCTACTCCCACAGCCAACGTCAAAGCAAACCCTCTCACCATTCCGAACTGGGGCAAGAACTCCCAATTTAAAGGATTAAATAATATAAAAGCAACTAGTAACGTCGTGATGTTTGCATCCTTAATGGCGTCGATTGCCCTTCCAAACCCTAATTTTATAGCTATGTCAAAATCTTTTCCTAATCTTTGCTCTTCCTTTATTCTTTCAAAAATCAGAATATTTGAATCAACTGCCATACCAATTGATAGAATGAATCCGGCGATTCCGGGCAATGTTAAGACAACTGGCAATCCACGAAATATTGCCAGTGAAATTAAACTATAAATTAACAGGGCGGTTGAGGCAATCACACCTAATTTTCGATAAGTAACAACCATGAAAAACAAAACCATTAGCAAACCTATCATGCCTGCATAAACACTTTTTCTGACTTCTGTCTCACCTAAGGTTGGTCCTATATTTCTTTGCTCGACCAGTTTTATCGGCAACGGTAGTGCTCCGGAATTAATTGATTGGGCTAACGCTTTTGCCTGATCAACCGTAAAATTTCCGGTAATCACCGCATTACCATCAGAAATAACCGATTGCACGGTTGGAGCCGATAAAATAAAATTATCAAGAAATATCGCTACCGGTTTATTTAAATTCCGTTGGGTAATTTTTGCAAAAAGATCAGCTCCGGACTTTGAAAAACTTAACGCAACTTGAGGTTTCCCGGTTTGAGAGTCAAAAGTAACACTGGCTTTTTTTACGTTTTTCCCGGTTAGACCGGTATCTTTGGTTAAGCGGGTATAAATCGGACTACTGGTCGCCTCTGGATTATCCGTCGGCATTTCTTCCTTAAAACTTAACTGGGCGGTTTTACCAATCAATTTTATTGCTTCATTAACATCGCTTATTCCGGGAAGGTCAACGCTAATTCGATACTTGTTTCCGGTTTTTAATGTTTGCACAACCGGCTCAGATACTCCAAAAAAATTCACTCGTTTTTCAACCACATCCCTGGCCGAATTCAGCGCATCATTAAGATCTTCTGATTTTATATTGCGGGTGTCTGCTTCGAAAACCAAATGGCTCCCACCTTTTAAATCTAGCCCCAGGCGGGTTTTAAAATCACGTTTGACCGGCACTCCCAATAAAGTCGTATTTATCGATAATGGATTAATTGTAAAATCAATCTTTTTTTTGAATACGGTAAATTTTACAGCAAGGTTTTCAGGCAGATCAATCCAGATAATCAAACCGAGGATTAATCCAAGGACAACAAATTTAACCGCTTTCATAAGAATCCTATTTTAACAGATCCTCCTCACTTCCAGCAATCATTATTTTAGGTTGTTTCAAAAATCTCCAAATGAAAGGATCATTATTCTTTTTACGAAAAATAAACTCGTCTTCCGTCATAACCGTATAATTAATCTCTCTTCCAAATGATTTTTCTGCCTCGCTGACGATTGCAGTTACTTCAGGCACAACAATTGTTCCAACCAATAGCAAATATACTTCATCTTCCTTTATCTGAATTTTTTTCGGATATTTCATTGACAAGACTACAAATTTAATCTTTCCAAGTTTCGGTATGTTTTGATAAAATGCAAGAACTAATGGGCTGGTCTTCGTAAAGATTCTTAAAAACTCATCAAAATAACGAAAGTTCTTGTTTAATGAATAAAATATTTTATTTAATCGTCTTTCTTTATTCAACACTTTAGCTTCTGATAAAATATCGAGTTCCCTCTTTACCGCATTTACTTCTTCATCGGTTTCCCTGACTATTTTTCTTAAATAATGATTTTCTGATAGATTATGAAAAAATAATTCCAGTATTTTTCTGCGCGCTTTGGACGGATTTATGTGTTGTAACATGTTAATAGCTGACCTTATTACCAATTGGTAATATTTCGGTCCAGACTAACCCTCTGACTAACTCAACTTCTTTCCCGTTATTGTCATAAAATCTGATTTGCGACTCTTCATCGGGTTTTTTCCAGGTAATCTCTGTCGCATTGCCATTATTGAACAATAACCCGTCTCCACTACCGACAATTTTGTAAAGAATGTGTCCACCTTCATAACCGTCATTTGCCGGCGATTCTTTTGCATAAACAACAACTACATTTTTGGCGGCTAATTGTTTCCCTGTATTTTTATCAAGATGCGGTTCGCCTCCGTTTACTCTTTTATACAAATTATTTTCCGAGTCATAATTCCACTCCACAGAATAATCTGATGAAAATGACTCCCAAAATTTGAAACTGATCTTATCGGTTGCTCCCCGTTTACTCTTACTTGCTTCATCGGTAAACTTCCAAGGAGTAAATTTTTCATCCCAACTTTTCCCTTTACTATCAACGTTGGTTAATTCTCTTTTTGAAGCGGCATATTGCCACAGTTTGGATGTCGAAGAATACACGGTGTGTTCTGTCGCCCTATTTAGTAGTCGTTCATAATCGCGCCAAAAATATGGAAAGGGAACTGAAAACTGATTTAAGTCATTATATGATCCCCATTCCAAATCTCTTATTTCTCCCAAGGCGTCAGCCGGCCCAGAGGTGTTAGCTCCTCCTACGTGAGCATAAAGAGGGTATGACCCATATCCTTGCAATAATTTAACAAAATAAATTCTCGCCGATCTTACCGGACCGACGTATGGAGCATCTTTACAATAAAAGATCGTCAAAAATCTTGTAATTCCTCCTTCAGCAACTGCCTCGTAAATGACATCGGCTGATGATAAGCCGGATTGGGGTCGAGCCTCTTTGTGATTTTCTATCATTATTCCCAATGGCCTTCTTTTTTCCCACAAAGCTTTTTGCGTCTTAGTTAAATATTCTCCATTTAACGGACAGGCTTCTGTTTTCGGTTCGTCCGGATTCACGGAGACAGATTGACCATTGCCTTTTGGAACCGTATACAAAGCTAATGGCGATAAAAAACTCGCTCCTCCTTTAGAAAAAGAAAAATATGAATAAGATAAAACCGCGCTTGCAACAAAAATAATCAAAACGACAATAAAACCTATTTTTTTATTAACCATATATTCAAATAATTATTAAAATTATCAACTATTAATTATGACTTGTCTCAACTGCCTTTTTTTCCTCTTCGGATAATTGATATTTGTCTCCTTTTCCGTCTTTAACGGCTTTCGTATATACTCTTAAACCGTCACGAGTATAAATAAAATTTAAAATTAATCCACAATTTTTTTTATTTAGCAAAGCTAAAACGAAACTTTGTTCACCTCGCCCATCAAATGGATTATATCGAATAAAACCAATTTTTTGAAAATAATAATTTGCGTTGGTATCTATTTTTTTTAATTCGCTGGTTATTTTTTTTATTTCTTGCTCAAATAAGTGATCATTACTAATAATTTGATCCAAGATTTCATCCAGTTTGTTCTTTTTCATTCCTGAAACCAGACGATGATAATGATTTCTTGTCTTGATTAAAAAAAAAGATAAAACTATTAACCAAATAAGAACAAATAAAAAAAAATAAGCCACCATTTAAACCATTTTAACTTCTTTAAATATTACTGTCAATAATAAATATTGACAAAAACACCATTTGAAAAGCAAGACAAATTGATTATAATCATAAAAAAACATGCCTAAAAAAACCAAAAGACAAAAAATTATCGCTCAATACCGAAAAAAAATTAAGTTGCTTGAAACTGATAAAATTCCAGATAAGGTAAAAATTAACCAACCAATAATTTCTGTTGCTCCAATAAAAATTCCTGATGAAAAGCCTTCTGACAAAATAATCAATCATGAATTAACAATTAACAACGAAGATCGTTTATTAACAAATTATTTTGTCACTGACTTAAAAAAAAGTATCTGGTTAAGTTTTTTGATTATTGCTCTTGAAATTATTTTTTATTTTGCTACGATTTACAATTATTTAAAAATTTAGCTTGCAGAAGGGGGGTGAAGAATCAATATGGCAACAATGTACTGTGTAAAATGTCGAGCTAAAAAAGAAGTCAGCAATCCTCAAAAGGTCACCATGAAAAATGGCAAACCAGCCTTGAAAGCAAAATGCCCAGATTGTGGCACGGGAATGTATAGAATTGGGGCTGCCTAATCTAGACATTAATAAATTAATTTGTTAATTTGCCCTTCCTGATTAAATTCGGGGGGGGTTTTTTTTAAGGGAGTAAATTAAATTGAGCTATTTTTTTATAAACAGGAAATTTGCCATGCGGCAGGGTTTGGAAAAGATATATTTTCTTGACAGGAAAAGAAATATCAATCTTTAATCTCTCGATTCTCTTCTTTAATACAAAATATTGCTGTTTCGAAGGAATTCGATAGCGGGCTAATGTTAAATGCGGAATATATCCGGTTTTTTCTTTAGAGATTTGCCGTTCAATGCTGAGGAGTTCTTTTTCTTTTCGAAAATTAAGATAAATTACGATTTTTTTATTAATAAATAAACCCGCCATTATTGAATATAGATAAAATGTTTTTTTGTCAAAAAAAATTTTTTTTAAACGATCGACTATCTTATTAATATTATTTATCTCGCCAAAAAAATTAATCGTCACGTGATAATTTTCCGACGGAATCCAATCAATCATCGAATATTCTCTTTTTATTTCGGTTAACTGATTTTCTAAGTCCGATTTAACTTTACCTGGAAGATCAATTGCTAAAAATACTCTCATAGGGTCTGTTTTAAGATTTTTGAGCTGGAAAATCCGCTAATTAAATTTGTAACAGTTATTACTTTTCCGTTGACCACCGCCGCCTGTGTTTTTTTCTTGTTTATCTGATCATCATTTTCTGTAACCGCAATCACTTTTGGCTTAATCTGAAAAACCATTGTGAAATAGTCACTGTCACTTTTGAAATAAGGAAGCAAAATAACGACGTCTACAAATTCCATCGCAGCTAAAATCTCTGCTCTTTCAATCTGATTATGGATCGGATTTTTATTCTTTTTTTCTTGAATAAACCGGTCTGACTCTAGAGAAACGATTAAAAAATTTCCTTGTTTTTTTGCTTGTTGAAGAAATTTAAAATGACCGAAATGAAAAATCTCGAAACATCCGCCAACCAACACTGTTCTTTTATCAAGCCAGCCTTTTCTTTCAGACTTAACGTCTCTCCATTTGATTATCTTTGACATCGAAAAAATTATACAATAAAAAAATGAAATTAGAGATTAAAACTATCGATAATAAGCAAAAAGCACTGATTGTTGCACACAAAAAAACATCGTTTGTCGGTTTACTTAAACAGCATATAGAAAAACTTGGGTCAGATATATATTTTTCTTCTTTTCTTCCGAAAACATTCCAATCTTTTGATATTAGTTTTATAGTTAATGAAAAAAATTTTAAAAAAATCGGGAAAAAACCGACATCTAAATTTATTTTCATTTTTATTAATGAAGAAAGATTGGCTTCAAAATGCGCTCGCCATTTTCTAAATAAGGTAAAAATAATCAGCGTCCAAGGAAATACGTTTAATAGCAATGACATTGATAAAATACTTTGGTTTTCGATGTCCAATACTAAGGAAATGTTTCTCCGGCTATCTATCAAACAAATAACTAAATCCCATAACAAGTTCTTTTCCCACCCTACTTATGATGTAAAAAAAATTTTTCATCCAAAGTTCTTAATTTCTGCTTTTTTGGCCCTGTTTTTCTTCTTTCAAACTATTTTTATTATTCCTCTCGCCATCACTTCATATTTGAGTTATAACACCTATCTTAATTTTAAGAAAGAAAATTTTTCTCAGGTAACTGATTCCCTCCGATGGCATAAGAATTTTTTGCAACTTACAAAAAATGCTTATACCATGGCCCAACCGCTTTTATTATTTCTTTCGGTCGCCAACTTCCCTGATGATTTAATTGAAATAAATGAAAAAGTTGGTTCAATTTTCGAAAAAATACTGATTAGTCAAAAAGGAGCCAATGAAATATTGTCTTTAATTACAAAAAAAGATAAAACAAATGATGAGAAAAACTTAATAAGCTTAAGAATAAACCGACTGAAAACCGATCTTGATGAAATTACTGATAACTTAACTGTCATTAGTAACAAACTTCCCGGAAACCTTCCGAAGATTAATAACGTAAAAAAAACTATTGTTGGCGGGCTAGACCTGATTGGACAACTTAAAAAAATTATTCCCTTTTTTGATGAAATAATGGCAATAAATGACGAAAAACATTATCTTTTGCTTTTTGCAAATAATATGGAACTGCGACCGGGAGGCGGATTTATCGGATCGTTCGGAATTTTGACAACTAAGAACTATTCCCTTGATAGTATTAAAGTCTATGATGTTTATGATGCAGACGGTCAACTTAAGGCTCATGTTGAACCACCTACAGCCATAAAAGATTATCTCAAACAGCCGCATTGGTTTCTGCGTGATTCTGCATTCTCACCCGACTTTTTGGAAAATTATAGCCAGGCGAAGTTTTTCTTAGATAAAGAGCTGTCTTTAGATAACTTTTCTGGAGCCATTTTAATCACAACGTCCGCAATTGAAAATATTTTGCAGGGGTTTGGAAATATCTATCTCTCTAACTTCAAAGAAACCGTAAACAGCAAAAATTTTTATTTGAAAGCTCAGTATTATGCAGAAAAAAACTTTTTTCCCGGCTCAATCCAAAAAAAAACATTTCTTTCCACGTTACTTCAGCAAGCTCTCCTAAATTTGAATAATGTATCTGCAAAGGATGTCGTTAACGGTATAAAAAAATCTCTAGACGAGAAACAGTTGGTTGTTTATATGGATAATCAAAAAATCCAGTCGGTTTTCGAATCCTTATTCTGGTCTGGTCGGGTAATCAAACCACAGTGTATAAATGATAATCAAAATTGTTTAAATGATTATATTATGCCGATTGACGCTAACCTTGGGATTAACAAAGCGAATTTTTTTGTCAACCGTCTAATAACGTTAAAAACCTATTTTAATGATGATGGACAGATCAATCATAGTCTCTCTGTTGTGTTTAAAAACGAATCTCAGTCAGATGTCTTTCCGGGAGGAAGTTACAAGAATTATTTTCAGGTTTATATTCCGCAAAATACCACCATTCAATCCATTACTAAAAATGGGGTTTTAGTTAATCAAGAAGAAATTAGTGATCAGTTTAAAGATGACTGGTTTAGGGTAATAGGAATATTTTTTGAAGTAAAACCAAAATCCTCCACGGAAATAAAGATTAATTATCAGCTCACCGATCGCTTTAAAAAAGGTCAGGGAACTTATCAACTGGTTGTTCAAAAACAAATTGGTTCGGCGAACAATGATTTTGTTTCAGGGATTTATTTAACCAAAAAATATTCATTAATCAGCCAAAACTTTATTCCACTTGTCAAAGATAATCAAATTCTTTATAATACCTATCTATCAACGGATAAAATTTTTTTCGTTGAATTAGTTAAAGAATAATATGACCAAATCAAAAACAAGCGTCAATGACAAAAAACTTTTATTAACCGTCACCTCAAGAAAAGTTTTCGGAAAAAAACTAAAACAACTAAGAAAACAGGGTCAAATCATAGGAAATATATATGGCCAAGACTTTAAATCCCAAGCTGTTGTCGCAGATTTCAAGGATTTCTATAAAGTTTATCGCATAGCAAAAGAAACCGGCATTGTTTACATCCAAATAGAAAAAAAGGAAATTCCGGTTTTAATGCAAAACCTGCAAAAACATCCAATTACCAACAGAATTCTTCACGTAGATTTTAGAAAGGTAGATTTATCTAAAAAAATTGAAACCGAGGTTCCGGTTAAGATTATCGGTATTTCAGAAGCGGTCACTCAAAAAGGCGGCGTTCTCTTAACACAAGCAAGCTTACTAAAAATAGAAGCTCGACCAGAAGATCTGCCTCCACAAATTGAAATTGATATTAGCATTCTTAAGGATATCAATCAGGAAATTAAGGTAGCGGACCTACCAAAAAAAGATACCTATACAATTAACGAACTACAGGATAAGGTTATCGTATCGGTCGTTGCTCATAAAGAAGAAACTATTGTTCCAGAAACAACCACTACTCCTCCGGAGATAATTACGGAGAAAGAAAAAATAGCTGAAGGTGAACCAGTGAAAGAAGAGGTAAAGAAACCTGTCGAAGAAAAATCAAAACCGCCTGCCAAAGAAGGAAAAAAATAACCCCAATTATCACTATCTTGTGCTAAAATAGATCTATGACTATTATCAGATCTGAATTTGCTTTGGCATTGAATCAGGTTGCTACCGAACGGGGTATTGCTCCAGGCGATGTAATTAAATCAATTGAACAAGCGATATTGGCTGCATTTAAAAAAGAATACCCAGATAAATTTGATGAAAACATAGAGGTCAAAATTAATAAGGATAGCGGTGAAGTAAAAATTATTAAAGAGCAAAAAGACATTACTCCTCCTGGTTTTGGTCGAATCGCCGCGCAAACAGCTAAACAAGTAATTTTGCAAAGTATTCGTGAAGTAGAAAAAAAGACAATTGTTTCTCAATATCAATCTCAAATGGGTAATATTATCAGGGGAAGGGTAATCCGTTTTGACGGTATTAATGCCTATCTCGATATTGGTAAGGCTGAAGCGATCCTTCCACAAGAAGATCAAATAAAAAATGAACAATATCAACTAAATACCAGCCTACTTGTTTATTTGAAGCAGATTGCTAATGATAAATTTGGCAACCCACGGATTATTGTTTCCCGTTCTCATCCCAATCTTATTGCGGAATTATTTAAAAGAGAAGTGCCAGAAATTACCAATGGAACAGTTGAAATAAAAAAAGTGGTCAGAGAACCTGGTGAACGGGCAAAAATAGCTGTTTCCAATAACCAGAGCGCTATTGATCCTGTAGGTGCTTGTGTTGGTCAAAAAGGAATTCGCGTCCAGACAGTCACCGACGAACTCGGAGGTCTGGAAAAAATTGATATTATCCAATGGAATAAGGATGAAAAACTATTTTTAGTATCTGCTTTGTCGCCGGCTAAAATTATTGATGTTGAAATAAATAAAGAGGCGAAAACTGCTCAAGTTTTTGTCGAAGAAGATCAGGCTCCTCTTGCAATCGGAAAAGGCGGAGTTAATGTTAACTTAGCTTCTCAATTAACTGATTTCGAGATAAATATCGTCCAAAAACCAAAAACTGAAGTTAAGGAAAAGCCGTCAAAATAATTTTATCTTAAGAATGAATACAAACCGTCCCCGACCACCTGTAGTTGCAATATTGGGCCATGTTGATCATGGTAAAACTAGCTTGCTCGACTACATCAGAAAAAGTCATGTTGCGAAAGAGGAGCACGGGGCAATCACTCAGAAAATTGGCGCATACGAGATTAACACGAAGATTAAGGGGTATAGAATAAATAAAATTACCTTTATTGACACTCCTGGTCATGAAGCCTTTTCTCAACTGCGTTTACGCGGAGCCAATGTCGCCGATTTAGCGTTGTTGATCATCGATGGAAAAGATTCAATTATGCCGCAAACAATTGAGTCAATTTCCCATATTCAGGCAGCTAAAATTCCATTTATCGTCGTAATAAATAAAATCGACCTTCCCGAGACCAATCCTGATAAAGTAAAAAATGATTTGTTGAAATACCAGGTTTTAGTTGAAGGAAAAGGAGGTCAGGTTCCGGTGATAAATGTATCGGCAAAAACCGGTCAAGGAGTTAACGAGCTACTTGAAGGAATACTGTTAATCTGTGAAGATTTGAATCTAAATTTCAATAAAAACAATCCTTTAAATGCGATCGTTATCGAGACAAAAAAAGATCGACGCGGCGTTGTTGTCAGTGCCATTGTTAAAGATGGAACCATGAAAACTGCCCAAACTATTTATTCCGACGGAATTAAGACAAAGATCAGGTCTTTAATCGACGATCAGGGACGGTCTGTCAGCGAAGTCTTTCCTTCGACCCCGGTCGAAATATTGGGTTTTGGAACCAGTCCTAAAGTTGGAAGCATAATTAATCCTTCTGAACAGGTAAAAACCGTATCGGCTCCGATTGTCACTGAACAAAAAAAAGTCTTTAATCTGCAAACCGTATTAGCTACGGAAAAAAAGGAAAAAAAATTACGGCTTGTGATTAAAGCTGACTCTTTTGGTTCGCTTGAAGCTATCACCGCTGCTCTATTAGATAAAGACAATATAGAAATAATCCTCGGTTCGGTTGGAGACGTACACAAATCAGATATTTTTTTGGCCAAGACATCCAAGGCGATTATCATCGGTTTTAATACTCGAATTGAGGCTGAGATTAACCAGCTGGCCAAACAGGAAAAGGTAATAATCAAAACCTATAATATTATTTTTGAATTGTTGGAAGAGTTAGAAGAAGTAACCGATCTTTTAAAACTTAAGGAAGAAGCGGAAAAAAATGCCAAAGGTGAAGCTAAAATACTCGCCAGTTTTACGATTGAAAAAGAAAAAATTTTTGGTGTAAAGATCGTCAAAGGGAAAATTTCTCTCAGTGATAAAATTGATGTCTATCGGGAAAATAAACCTGTAGGAAAAACTAAGGTCGTGTCGTTAAAAATCAGAGCAAAGAAGGTTAAAGAAGTAAAGAAAGATCAAGAAGCAGGAATAATGTTTTATCCCTTACTTGACATTCGAGTGGGTGATGTGGTAAAATCTATCCTATAGCAAGTGAAAACTTGCCTATTTTATGAACCCAACCAACAATAACGAAACCCAAACTTTATCCAGAATTGCGGATATTATTGGTAAAAATAATAGCGGAGTCATTATTTTACCAACAAATGCCTCGGTTGATACCATTGCCGCAGGAACAAGTTTATACCTGAGTTTCGTCAAAATGGGCAAAACAATATCCTTGATCTCCTCAAATCCTGTAACCAGCGATTTAGCCGGAGCGGATAAAATTCAAAATAACCTGGCCGTTAACGGCGACAATTTGGTCATTTCGTTCCCATACAGTGATGGCGCTGTTGACAAGGTTGATTACAATATTCAGGGAAGTAATTTTAATCTAATTATTACTCCCCGACCCGGTCAACCGAAATTAAATCCAAACCAAGTGAAATATACTTATGCGGGTGGAAATTTTGACTTTATTATTGTTATTGACGCTCCCAGCTTGAATAGTCTGGGTGAAATTTATTCAAATAATGCTAACCAGTTCCAGGGTAAAGATATTATTAATATTGACCGCCATTTAACTAATGGCTACTTTGGGAGTGTTAATTTGGTTAATAAAACAATTTCTTCAATTTCCGAATTGATTTTTAAGCTGATTCAAAATTTAAGACTGGAAATCGATAAGGATATCGCAACCAATCTTTATGCTGGTATTGCTGCTAGTACCAACAATTTCACTTCATACTCGGTTAACGCGGGCACCTTTGAGGCAGTCGCGAATTTACTCCGAGCAGGGGCGGTGAAAAAATCATTTAGAAAACCTGTTTCGGCAAATCCTTTTATGCCGACAGGTTCATTTCAACCAACCAAATCAAGAGAAGTACAATCGGTAAAAACAATCGAGTCTTTGGAAAAAGAATCTCAGCCGGAAAGTTCCGGAACTCCTCAAGACTGGTTAAAACCAAAAATATTCAAAGGTGGCGGCTTAATCTAACTCCTGCTTTAGTATAATAGTTTAAATGAGTGTTAATCTTATCCTTGCTGTTATGGGTTTTATCATTGCACTGGCAATAATCCGCTACTGGCTTTTTAAACTCGAAGAAAAAACCAAGCTTTCTGACGAACTGGTCGAGTGGTTAAAATCCTCAACAACAAGTATTGATCAAAAACTTTCCCAAAGTATGGATATGTTTAACACCAGGTTGGATAATGTCCAAAAATATATTGGCGAGTTTTCGGAGATTGGTCGTTCCATGAAGGAACTGGAAGAGTTTTTGCACTCACCAAAACTGCGCGGAAATATAGGTGAGGAAGTTTTAAAAGAACTTTTAAAGCAGTATTTTCCCAATCAGTCATATCAGCTTCAGTACTCTTTTAAAAGTGGTGATCGAGTCGACGCTGTAATAAAAACCAGCCAAGGGATTATTCCTATCGACTCAAAATTTCCGATGGAAAGTTTTCGAAGATATCACAAGGAAATAAATGAAAAAGATAAAGAGAAAGCGAAAAAAGAGTTTATTTCTGATGTCAAAGATCATATTCAAACTATTGCAAAAAAATATATTTTAGTTGAGGAAAAAACAGTGGATTATGCGCTGATGTATATACCTTCTGAATCGGTTTATTATGAAATAATCAATGATAGTGAGCTTTTTGACTTTAGTGGTAAGAATCGGATTCTGATTGTCTCCCCAATGAGTTTTTATGCCTATATGAAGGCAATCCTCATGTCTTTTGAAGGCCAAAGAATTCAAGATAAGGCTAAAGAAATATTGATAATCTTACAGGCGATCAAAAAAGATTATGAAAAGGTCGACAACGCCTATTCAATTCTTACAAAACACGTAACAAATGCCTATAATCAGCTTTCCATGGTAAGTAAAAACATCTTATCCTTAGGTCAAAAACTTACCTCAACCCATCTTTTGCCGGACAACAAAAAAGAAAAATTGTTAGAATAATGTTTCTAAATGAAAATTATATTTCGGCACGAAATCAAACCTGGTAACAATATTAATGCGGATGAAATTGTCAAAATTTTACTCCGCCATCGGCAGATAAAAAATATTAAGGAATTCTTGAGTCCGGCTTCTCCGCTGACGATCACGCTTACTGATTTTAACTCTAAATATAAAAACCAATTAAAAAAAACAGTTAAAATATTGGAAGAAATAAAAAAACGCGATGGTATGGTTGTTGTCTATACCGATTACGACACTGATGGTATTACCGGTGGAGCGATTCTTTGGGAGATGCTGCATCTTCTCGGTATAAAAACCATGCCTTATGTCCCCGATCGTAAATTGGAAGGCTATGGTTTTTCCAAAAAGGGAATCGATAATGTAAAACGGCTGTTTAATCCTAATCTGATCATTAGTGTTGATCATGGCATTACCAAGGTGGACGAAGTAAAATACGCAAAATCGTTAAATATTCCGATCATCATCACTGATCACCACCTTAAAGCGGATAAAACTCCCCGTGCCGAAGCAATATTCCATATTTCTGAGCTGTCTGGAGCCGGAGTTGCTTATTTTTTTGCAAAGGACTTATTCAATCACTTAAAAACGACAACTGAGAATTACCAGCGTCTAAAAAAATATTTTTCCGTTGATTATATTGTTCTGGCGGCCATTGGCATTGTCGCCGATATGGTCCCCTTGACAAACCGCAGCCGGAATGTAGTTAAGTGGGGTCTGGAAAAGTTTAAACAGATCGATCGGCCGGGACTAAAGCATATTTTAAAAGAAGCGGGAATTGAAAACAAGGAAATCACAACCTATGAAATCGGTTTTATCATTGCGCCAAGAATTAACTCGATTGGAAGACTGGAAAATGCAATCGAAGTATTAAGACTACTGTGTACCAATCGCGAGGATAAGGCCTATCGCCTGGCGCAAAAAGTTGGTCAGAAAAACACCGAACGGCAGCTGATGGTGGAAAAATCAGTCGCAGAAGCATTAAAACAGGTTGAAGAAAAATATCCTGATCTCAACCACATTCCAAAAATAATTATCCTCGTCTCCGATCGTTGGGTTGAGGGAATTGTCGGTTTGGTTGCGTCTAAAATTGCGGAAAAATACTACCGGCCAACAATCGTGATCACAAAAAGTGCAGAATCATATAAAGGATCAGCCCGTTCAATCCCCTCTTTTCATATTACGGATTTTTTAAGAAGTTTAAAAAAATATCTCATTGACGTCGGCGGCCATAAACAAGCTGCCGGTTTTGATTTGGAAAAGAACAACATTACCAAATTTGTCAAAGCTGCTGAAAAAAAAGCCGAAAATATGATATCGGAAAAGGATCTGGAAAAACAGATTGTTGCCGATCTAAAAATTCCCTTGTCAAAAATCAATCTTTCTTTGGTTAAGTCGCTGGAAAAATTACAACCATTTGGAATAGGCAATCCCCAACCGACATTTTTCAGCCGGGTAGTCATTAACGGTGCCCAATTCTTCGGTAAGCAAAACAATCATCTGAAAATTTTTGTAAAAGATATTGCCCTAGGATCTAGGATCAACAATCTGGGATCTCCTCTCGAATTAATTGCTTTCAACGCTGCAGATCAATTCACGAAGTTGTCCCGCGGTCAAACCATCGACGTCGTCTATCGCCTCGAAATCGACCGTTGGGGAGGAAAGGAAAAATTAAGAGGAAAATTAATTAATTTTTTTTAATGTACATAATTCAAAAATTTGCTTCAATTCATTTTTTTGAAGTGAAGTAAGATTCTGAATTCTTAATAACTCTTCTAACGTTTGATAACCACTAAAAGCTTTTGGATAAGTGAAGTGTACTAAAGCAGCGAGTGGATCATATCTATAAATATTGACTAACGCCTGATGTTTCACGATTGCATCTCTAATATTATTAGTATGTATTAAACTTAAAATTCCTAAAGAAACTAAACTTAAAATACCTATTTTTTGTTCGTTTATTTTTTGATCTATTTTTTCCTTTTCAGGAACTAAGGCGGGAATAGAAGTTCTACGAAATTCTATAATTGCTTCTTTTTGTTTTCTATAATTTGAAGCTCCTTGAATATACTGCTTTAAAATAAATGTATTGTCTTCATCACCTATATGTTTTCTAAAAAAGTCACTAAATACACCGGCCATAACTATTCCAGATAAACCGTAAACCAGTGATAGTGCTTGAGATTCTAAAATTGCTTCTCTGTTTCCCAATATTTTTGGTTTTAGTAACAAAATGTGTGGAAACTGTTGAATTGCCTCGTAATATTTACCCATATAATTTTTGACTTAATTGCAAAAAAGTACGGCTGTAATCACTCCTTTAGACTGTTACAATGACCTTTTATTATCAATTTTTATTTCTATGAATAATAATGTCCAAATTGCTCATCCTATAGAGTTAAGAA
>Ga0172371_10002535_pt1 | contig 28933 bp, 28 predicted proteins | sample Lak12m_FD_114543 | JGI IMG/M metagenome (GOLD analysis project Ga0172371, IMG submission 114543) | Freshwater microbial communities from Kabuno Bay, South-Kivu, Congo - kab_022012_12m | ecosystem: Environmental > Aquatic > Freshwater > Lake | place: Democratic Republic of the Congo: South-Kivu...
CACAATGGCCACGCGCGCTCCTTTGGCAGCCAAGGTTTTTTCCACCTTCTTGGCGAAAGAAATGACCTGTTCCGGCTTGAAATGGAGTTCTTCACCTGCTTGACTGCTACCCGTGCTGAAACCCGCAGCACTAGCGCAAGCGACACCTATCCAAGCCGCAAAAAACACCCAGACGCGTAGGAACTTCAACATCGCAATGCTCCAAAAAAATGATGCGTTCACCCAATCACTTCACGTGTTCAGAGGTTGGGATTCTTGGGTTTGAGTGCTTCCTTAGGAGACATCACGGTGATGGGCTCGTCCGTCACTTCAAGGGGAGTCCCAATGGGTACGGTCGCCGCACGCATGGAATCGGCACCTACTTGCGTGCTTGCCTTACCAACCGAACCCGCCACTGCACCCGCGGACAATAGCGGTACGGCTACCGCAGCCGACGTTAGTTGGCCGGAAGCAGCAACACTGTGTGCCGCACTGGCGCTCGCGTGGCCACTGGCCGTTACGCCATTATTGACGGCTTGAGCGGCATGTGAATTGTCCTGAGACCAAACTCCTGAAGCACCGAACATGGCGCAACCGAGAAACACCAAGTCACGTTGAAAACGATGCATCCTGCTTCTCCTAATGGCCATGTTCAAAACCTTTCAAGATTGAGTACCGCGTTACTCAGGTGACAAAAACAAGGTCGGTGGACAAATTATGCTTCATTAGGCGGTCAGCCAACAGCGACTTTTCAACCCTTGAAATCAGCTCGTCATCGCACGCACATGCCGAAAACCCTGATACCTCCCTACAGACTGTCAGCGTCTAATGTGGTGTCTGCAGCTGTGGTGCCTGGTGTCAATAAACTTTCACTAAATGGCGTTAAGCTGTTGCCCTCAATCCATAAAGGAGTTCGCATGAAGTTCAAATTTGCCGTCGCCGTGGTGGCGATCTCGGCGGCCTGTGCCGCCCAAGCTGTGACAGAAATCCAGTGGTGGCATTCGATGACCGCCGTCAACGGGGAGTGGGTCAACGACCTGGCGAAGAATTTCAACGCCAGCCAGTCAGACTACAAGATCGTCCCCACCTACAAGGGCAAGTACGACGAATCCATGACGACCGCGGTGGCGGCGTTCCGCTCGGGCAATGCGCCTCATATCCTGCAAGTGTTCGAGGTCGGCACCGCCACCATGATGGCCAGCAAAGGCGCCATCGTGCCGGTCGGCAAGGTGATGAAAGACGCTGGACAGAAGTTTGACCCCAAGGCCTACGTGCCCGCCGTGGCAGGCTATTACACCGCACCCAGCGGCGAGATGCTGAGCATGCCGTTCAACAGCTCCACCACTGTGTTTTATTACAACAAGGACGCTTTCAAGGCGGCCGGCATGGACCCCAACAAGGCGCCCACCAGCTGGCCCGAAGTGGCACTGGCGGCGGCACAGCTCAAGACCAACGGGCACAAATGCCCGCTCACCATCGCCTGGCAGGGCTGGACCCAGCTGGAGAGTTTTTCGGCCTGGCACAACGTCGAATTTGCTACCAAGGGCAACGGCTTGGGCGGCATGGACGCGCGCATGAAGGTCAATTCGCCGCTGCACGTGCGCCACATCGACAACCTGGCCAACATGGCCAAGCAAGGGTTGTTTGTCTACAAGGGTCGCGCCAACACGCCTGAAGCGACCTTCATTTCGGGCGAGTGCGCCATGATCACCACCTCGGCGGGCTTCTACGGCAATGTGCGCAAGAACGCCAAATTTGCCTACGCGGTGTCCACCCTGCCGTATTACCCGGACGTACCCGGCGCGCCACAGAACACCGTGATTGGCGGTGCCAGCCTGTGGGTCATGGCCGGCAAAAAGCCTGAAGAATACAAAGGTGTGGCGAAATTTTTCAACTATATCAACAGCCCCGACGTGCAAGCGGCCAGCCACCAACGCACCGGCTACCTGCCCATCACCGTGGCGGCGTTCCAGTTGACCGAAAAATCGGGGTTCTACAAGGCCAATCCAGGTTCGGACGTGGCGGTCAACCAGATGATCCGCAAGGTGACCGACAAGTCGCGCGGCATTCGCCTGGGCAACTACGTACAGATCCGCACCATCGAGGACGAAGAGCTTGAAGGCGTCTGGGCCGGCAAGAAATCGGCCAAAGAGGCGCTGGACAACATCGTGACGCGCGGCAACGACTTGCTGGCACGGTTTGAAAAGGCCAACGCGAAGTAATCGGCGTGTCAGGTCGCCGAAACATCCTTTGATTGCGCGTGGACAAACGCGTCTATTTCCGCTCCAAGTGGCTACCGTGGGTGCTGATGGCACCCCAGCTGGCCATCATCGGGTTGTTTTTCTTCTGGCCGGCCGCGCAGGCGTTACTGCAGTCGGTCCAGCAGAGTGACGCCTTTGGCACGTCGGTCGACTGGGTGGGGCTCGACAACTTTCGCAACCTCTGGAATGACGAAACCTACCTGGCGTCGTTCTACACCACGGCGGTTTTCTCCAGTCTGGTGGCGGTGCTCGGCATTACCGTGTCGCTGGCGCTGGCGGTGTACGCCGACCGGGTGATCAAAGGCGCGATGGTCTACAAGACGCTTCTGATCTGGCCCTACGCCGTGGCGCCCGCAGTGGCCGGTGTGTTGTGGCTGTTTTTGTTCGCGCCCAGCGTGGGCGTGGTGGCGTATTGGCTGAACGCCATGGGCATCGAGTGGAACCACTTGCTCAACGGCACGCACGCCATGGCGCTGGTGGTGATGGCTGCGGTGTGGAAGCAAATTTCGTACAACTTCCTGTTCTTTCTGGCCGGCTTGCAAAGCATCCCCAAGTCGCTGATCGAGGCTGCCGCCATTGACGGCGCCCGGCCCTGGCGGCGGTTCTGGACCATTGTTTTCCCGTTGCTGTCACCCACCACGTTTTTCCTGCTGGTGATCAACATCGTCTACGCCTTTTTCGACACCTTTGCCATCATCGACGCGGCGACTCAAGGCGGTCCCGGCAAAGACACCGCCATACTGGTCTACAAGGTGTACTTTGACGGCTTCAAGGCGATGGACTTAGGCGGCTCGGCCGCGCAGTCGGTGGTGCTGATGGTGATCGTGATCGCGCTGACCGTGGTGCAGTTCCGCTTTGTTGAAAAGAAGGTCAATTACTGATGGTCGAGCGTCGTCCATTTTTGACGTTTCTCACGCACGCGGTGCTGGTGCTGGGCGTGCTGGTAGTGGCGTTTCCGCTCTACCTGACATTCATCGCTTCCACGCAAACCTCGCAGGCGATCGTGCAAACGCCCATGCCGCTGCTGCCGGGGGGCCACATGGTTGAAAACTATCTGGCCGCGTGGAACGGCACCGGCGGCGGATCGGGCGGCAAGGCACCCGTAGGACAGATGATGATCGTGAGCCTGGTCACCGCGCTGGTGATTGCCATTGGCAAGATCGCCATTTCGTTGTTGTCGGCGTTTGCCATCGTGTACTTCCGTTTCCCGTTTCGGATGCTGTGCTTCTGGGCGATTTTCATCACGCTGATGCTGCCGGTGGAGGTGCGCATCGGGCCCACCTACAAAGTAGTGGCAGACCTTGGCATGCTCAACAGCTATGCCGGGCTGACCATCCCGCTGATTGCGTCGGCCACCGCCACTTTTTTGTTCAGGCAGTTTTTCCTGACCGTTCCCGAGGAGCTGCTGGAAGCCGCCCGCATGGACGGTGCCGGGCCGATGCGGTTTTTTTGGGACGTGCTGGTGCCTTTGTCCAAGACGTCGATTGCGGCTTTGTTCGTGATCCAGTTCATTTACGGCTGGAACCAATACCTGTGGCCGCTGCTGGTCACCACGTCGGAAGACATGTACCCGGTGGTGATCGGCATCAAGCGCATGATCTCGGGGGGCGATTCTGAGATGGAATGGAACGTGGTCATGGCCACCGCTGTGTTGGCCATGTTGCCACCGGCGTTGGTGGTGATGCTGATGCAGAAGTGGTTTGTCAAAGGGCTGGTGGATACGGAGAAATGAAGTCCGTCATCGAAAGCCCCAGCACCGCCGCGAGCGGTCACAGGCGGGCGCGCTCATGCTGCCAAATGCGCAGAAATCGCGCACCCGCCTGTGACCGCTCCCGTCTCAACATGCTTTTCTACTGAGCGCCCGGCTCACGTTCGATTTGGTTTCATGGCCTCCATCACACTTAAAAACATCATCAAGCGCTACGGCAGCGGCAAGGCTGCCAACCAAGTCATTCATGGCGTGAGTGCCGAGATTCATGACGGCGAATTCGTGGTCATCGTCGGCCCCTCGGGTTGTGGCAAATCGACGCTGCTGCGCATGGTGGCCGGATTGGAAGAAGTTACTTCGGGTGAAATTTCCATCGGCAACCGGGTCGTCAACCAGCTCGAACCGTCCGAGCGCGACATTGCCATGGTGTTCCAGAACTACGCGCTGTATCCGCACATGAGTGTGTATGACAACATGGCTTACGGTCTGAAGATTGCCAAGGTGCCTGCTGCCGAAATCAAGGCGCGGGTCGACAAAGCTGCCAAGATTCTGGAGATCGGTCCGTTTCTGGCGCGCAAGCCGCGTGAGCTGTCGGGCGGCCAGCGCCAGCGCGTTGCCATGGGGCGCGCCATCGTACGTCAGCCCCAAGTGTTTTTGTTCGATGAACCCCTGAGTAACCTGGACGCCAAATTGCGCGCCCAGACGCGCCTGGAAATCCAGAAGCTGCACCGCGAACTGGGCATTACCAGCCTGTTTGTCACGCACGATCAGGTCGAAGCCATGACGCTGGCGCAGCGCATGATGGTGATGAACGCCGGCGTGATGGAGCAATTTGGCACGCCCGACGAGGTCTATAACCGCCCGGCCACCGCGTTTGTGGCCAGCTTCATGGGCTCTCCGCCGATGAACCTGCTCAAAAACGCCCCGGGCGCGCAAGCCCGGACCATCGTCGGTGTGCGACCGGAACATCTGGACATAACCTCCACCGGTTGGGCGCTACAGGTAGAGGCCGTTGAAATGCTGGGCGCTGAGCGCTTGACGTATGGCCGCTGGCTACACGGTGCGGCAGACGAACTGGTGATTGTGCGTACCGACGCAGCCGTCGCCAGCGCCACACCGGGCAGCACGCTGTACGTGACACCGCGCAGCGCCTGCATGCACCACTTTGACGCCCGCTCGGGCCAACGCATCGAGGCACAGCCATGACACGACCGCTTCAACCCGGCCAATGGCCTTACCCGCGCTGGATTGCGCACCGCGGCGCGGGCCAATTGGCTCCTGAGAACACCCTGGCAGCGTTTCGCGTGGGTGCCGCGCACAGCTACCGCATGTTTGAGTGTGACGTCAAACTCAGCCTGGACGGCGTGCCCTTTTTATTGCACGACGACACCCTCACACGCACCACCAACGCGCTGGAGGCGCTGGGAACGGGCTTGAGCGCGGTGGCGGGTGAGCACCCCTGGGGCACGCTGGCGCTACTGGATGCAGGCAGTTGGCATTCACCAGGGTTTGCGGGTGAGCCCTTGCCCACATTTGAAGCCATTGCCCGCTATTGCCTGCACAACGATTTTTTTCTGAACATCGAAATCAAACCCACACCCGGCACCGAATACCACACGGGCCAGGTGGTGGCCAGCCACGCGGCTCGCCTGTGGCACGGTGCCGGCGTGCCGCCGTTGCTGACATCTTTTGATGTGCCAGCGCTGGAAGGCGCCATGCAGACGCAACCCAACCTGCCGCGTGGTTTGCTGCTGGATCAACTCTGGAGCGGATGGCTGCAAACCGCGCTGCGTCTGGGCTGCGTTGCGGTGGTGTGTGACCACACGCTGTGGAACACCGCCAGCGTGACGCAAGCGCGCGATGCGGGGCTGAAAACCCTGAGCTATACCGTCAATGACGCACTCGCAGCACAGCGGCTGTGGGCGCTCGAAACGGACGGCATCATCACCGACCGCGTGAACTTTTTCCCCGCAAGCACCCCCATTGCAGCGTCGCCAGCGCCCACACCAGCGCCAGGTAGGTGAGCATTTTGGCGTCACGCCCCAACAGGACCAGTCCAGCCACAAGCACGCCACAGCCAACTACAAACATCATAGCTACTTGTGCTTTGTAAGTGTAGGCTACAGGGCGTTTTTTAATGAATAAACGGGCGACGGCCGGGAGCAACAATGCGAGCCAGAAAGCCGGTGCCAACAAGTTGACCGTGTGGTTGAGCAAGGCCCAAAAACTCATGCGTGATGCATTTTCTCTGTGTGTTTCAAAAAATGATGCAGGTCAACCTGCATCGCAACTGATTTTATAATTCCCCCCATGGCAGTCTGGGCCTTAGGCATCAATCACAAAACCGCCCCGCTCGATCTGCGCGGGCGGTTTGCGTTTGCCATCGAACAAGTCGCCCCTACCCTGAACGCGCTGCGCGACGCTCTGCCAAATCATCCCGAGGCCGCGCTCATCTCCACCTGCAACCGCACCGAAATTTACTGCGCCTGTGAGCAGCCCCAGTTGCAGCACACGCTGGACTGGCTGGCGCAAAGCGGCGGTGTTGACCCTGAGCAACTGCGCCCGCATGCCTACACGTTGCAAGACGGCGTGGCCGCGCGCCATGTGTTTCGGGTGGCGTGCGGACTCGATTCGATGGTGCTGGGTGAAACGCAAATCCTGGGCCAGATGAAAAATGCGATCCGTGCGGCAGAAGAAGCGGGTGCGCTGGGCAACACGCTCAGCCAGCTTTTTCAACGCACCTTTGCGGTGGCCAAAGAAGTACGCAGTTCCACCGAAATCGGTGCGCATTCGATCAGCATGGCCGCCGCTGCCGTACGCTTGGCAGGCCAACTTTTTGAAGACCTGAGCAAAATCAAGGTGCTGTTTGTCGGTGCAGGCGAAATGATCGACCTGTGCGCCACGCACTTTGCTGCCAAGAGCCCCCAAAGCATGGCCATCGCCAACCGCACGCTGGCCAACGGCGAAGAACTGGCCAGCCGCTTTGGTGCTGAGGTGATGCACCTGTCGGACATGCCCGAGCGCCTGCACGAGTTTGACGCCGTCATCAGCTGCACCGCCAGTACGCTTCCGCTGATCGGCCTGGGGGCGGTGGAGCGCGCCATCAAAAAGCGCAAACGTCGCCCGATGTTCATGGTTGACCTGGCGGTACCGCGTGACATTGAAGTCGAAGTCAAAGAGCTGGAAGACGTTTATCTCTACACGGTGGACGACCTGGCGGGCGTGGTGCAAGATGCGCAGGCCAACCGGCAGGCCGCCGTGGCGCAGGCGCAGGCGATTGTTGACGCCGGTGTACAAAGTTTCCTGCATTGGGTGGAACAGCGCAGCACCGTACCGCTGATCCAGCAACTCAACGCACAAGCTGACGAATGGCGTGCCCTGGAGATTGCCCGTGCCCGCAAGTTGCTGGCCAAAGGGCAAGACGTGGAGTCGGTTTTGGAAGCGCTCTCACGCGGGCTGACGCAAAAGCTGCTGCACGGCACCCTGGCCGAGCTGCGCGGTGGTGACGCGGCCGCACGCGAAAGCGCCAGTCACGCGGTGCACCACTTTTTTCTACGCAAAGAGCGTTAGCGACGCACCGCCCCGGGCTGACGCCGCGTCGCCAGCTTTATTTTTGGGCCATTCCTGGCCACCCCGCTTTGCCTTGTGCCCCGCTGTCTCATGAAACCGTTTCTTCGCCAACAACTTTCCCGCTACGCCGACCGCTTGGGCGAACTTGAATTTTTACTGTCGCGTGTGGACATCATGGCCGACATGACGCAGTTTTTGAAACTCTCGCGCGAGCACACCGACGTGGCTGCCGTGGCCGGGCGCTGGCTGCGTTACCAGCAGCGCGAAGCCGACCTGGCTGCCGCGCATGACCTGCTGGCCGACGCAGCGGACGACGCCGAAATGCAGGCCATGGCGCAGGATGAACTGGACAGCGCCAGCACCGAACTGGCGCAACTCGAAGTTGAGCTGCAACGCATGTTGCTGCCCAAAGACCCCGACGACGCGCGCAATGCGTTTGTTGAAATCCGCGCCGGCACGGGGGGGGATGAATCAGCCCTGTTTGCCGCCGACCTGGCGCGCATGTACACCCGTTACGCCGACCGGCACGCCTGGCGCTGCGAAATTCTGAGCGAATCCGCCAGTGAACTCGGGGGCTACAAGGAAGTTGTTATCAAAGTCGAAGGCGAAAACGCGTATGGCGCGCTCAAGTTCGAATCGGGTGGACACCGCGTGCAGCGCGTGCCGGTGACCGAAACCCAGGGGCGCATCCATACCAGCGCCGCCACCGTGGCTGTGCTGGCCGAGCCTGATGAGGCGCAAGCGATCCAGATCAACCCCAATGACCTGCGCATCGACACCTACCGCGCCAGTGGTGCCGGTGGCCAACACATCAACAAGACCGACTCGGCGGTGCGCATCACGCACCTGCCCACCGGCATCGTCGCCGAGTGCCAGGACGGGCGCAGTCAGCACAGCAACAAAGCGCAGGCGCTGCGCGTGTTGACCGCGCGCATCCAGGAAAAAGACCGCAGCGAGCGCGCTGCCAAAGATGCGGCAGAGCGCAAAAGTCTGGTCGGCAGCGGCGACCGCAGCGACCGCATCCGCACCTACAACTTTCCGCAAGGGCGCCTGACCGACCACCGCATCAACCTCACCTTGTACAAACTGCTGGCCATCATGGAGGGTGACCTGGACGACGTGGTGCACGCCCTGCAAGCGCATGAAGCTGCCGGGCAACTCGCAGCGTTGGAACTGAAGGCCTGATTCTTGTATGAGAAATCGCGCTGTAGCACTTATCCAATAATCGCTTGTAGCTCTACAATTAATAGCATTCATGAGCACCCAACCCGGCATCCCTTGCCTATCGCAAGTGCTGAGCGAACTGCAACAGCAGGGTCTGGACCGGCTGGATGCACAGCTACTGCTGCTGCATGTGCTGGGCTTGCCTGACGCCCAGCGCGGCTGGCTGCTGGCGCACGACACCGACCCCCTTGCGCCCGCACAGGCTGCGCTGCTTGCGCCATTGGTGCAGCGCCGTTTGGCCGGTGAACCGCTGGCGTATCTGACGGGTCACAAGGAATTTTTTGGTCTGGATTTGCAGGTCGATGCGCGTGTGCTGGTGCCCCGCGCCGACACCGAAACCCTGGTGCACTGGGCGCTGGAGGTGTTGCAGGATCGGCAAGTTCCGGCAACACCCACGCCGCTGTTGCGCGCACATCCAAGTACAGCGCAACGTCCAACAAGCGATGGTCCTGTATTGCTGGATTTAGGCACAGGCAGCGCAGCGGTTGCCCTGGCCGTTCAATCCAGCAGGCCGGACCTGCACGTTCACGCGACCGATGCCAGCGCGGAGGCCCTGCAAGTAGCCCAGGCCAACGCCCAGCGGCTGCACCTGGCGGTCACGTTCAGCCAGGGTAGCTGGCTGGCCGCCCTGCCAACGGCTGCACCGCGCTTTGACTGCATCGTCTCCAACCCACCCTACATTGCCGAGGCAGACGCCCACCTGAGCGCCCTGCGCTTTGAGCCCACCCGGGCGCTGATCAGCGGCCGCGACGGCTTGGACGACCTGCGCCAGATCATCACCCAAGCACCCGCCCACCTGCAGCCCGGCGGCTGGCTGCTGCTGGAACACGGTTACGATCAGGCGCAACGTGTACGCGCCCTGCTGCGGGCAGCCGGTTTTGACCCGGTCCAGTCCAGGCGCGACCTGGCGGGTATCGAGCGTTGTAGCGGTGGCATGTGGCCACTCACCCATGTGTAAACCCTTTTCAAACCACACCAACGATGCCTTTGTCACCCACCCTGGAAAACCGTTTGATGGCGCTGGAAATCAAGGCCAGCTTTGCAGAAGACCTGCTCGACAAGTTCGACCAGATCGTCATCCGCCAGCAAGACCAGATTGACCGTCTGACGCGCGAAGTGCTTGCGCTGCGCCAGCGCGCACCCGCCGATGACCTACCCACCTCACGCAACCTGCGCGATGATTTGCCGCCGCATTATTGAAGCCGGCTCCCCCACAACAACCTGGCGTTGCACCAGGAACCAACGCCAACCCTGCGGGCAACGTGGACATGCCGGGCGCACCGACTCCGACAATGGAATAATCCAGTCCATTCTTTTTGCAAGGACACCTTCCCTATGAGCGACACCCAACAACGCATCGACGACCTGGTCAAAGCCAACGACATTCTTTTGTTCATGAAAGGCACGGCCAGCTTTCCGCAGTGCGGTTTTTCCGGGCGCGCGGTGCAAATCCTCAAGGCCTGCGGCGTGGACCCCAAGGCTATCAAGACCGTGAACGTGCTCGAAGACGACGCCATTCGTGCCGGTATCAAGGACTACAGCAACTGGCCCACCATTCCGCAGTTTTTTTACAAGGGTGAGTTCATTGGCGGCTCGGACATCATGATGGAGATGTACGAAAGCGGTGAACTGCAAACCATGCTGGGGCAGGCCAGCTGACATTCAGTCTGGCCACCGGCGCGGCGCTACTTCCAGCGCCGCTGCGCTGCGGCCACTGCGTTGGGGTAGGCCACCTTGCCACGCGAGCCGTTGTAACGCCCCAGCGCCAAAAACAGGTTGCCTTTTTCGCGCTCCAGATAGTGGCGCAGGATGACACAACCAAAGCGCAAATTGGTTTGCATGTGAAACAGGCGGCCTGCGTCTGCGTCGCCAATCAGACGGCTCCAGAACGGCATCACCTGCATGTAGCCACGCGCCCCCATACGGCTCACGGCAAATTTGCGAAAGTTGCTCTCGACCTGGATCAGCCCCAGCACCAGGGACACCTCCAGGCCAGCGCGTTTGCTTTCGTACCAGACGGTTTGCAAAAACTCGCGGCGCGTGTCGAAATCGGGTTTTTGACGCCTGAGCGTCTCGCTCATGCGACCCAGCCAGCGCAGGTAGTCCAGCCGTGCTTCGGTCGTCACAAACTCGGGCACAGGCGGGGCGGCGTTGGCGACAGCCGAGCTCAGCGCCGAGCGTACCGAGTCCATCAACGGTTCTTCCAGCTGCGCACCGGCCCAAATTTGCTCTGACAAAAATAGCTGCCCGCCGCCTAACCACAGGGGCAAGAGCCTTAAAACACCCTCAATGAACTGGCGTCTGTGCAATCCGACACCTTTGCCGACGGGCCCGCTCACCCGCGCAGCCGCTCCAGCAGCATGGGCAACACCGCGTCGAGCGCCACGGCAGTCGCTGCGCCGTCGCGCCGATGCTGGTATTCCACGTGGCCTTCTTTCAGAGCGCGGTCACCCACGTTGATGCGGTGCGGCACACCAATCAGCTCCCAGTCGGCGAACATGGCACCCGGGCGCTCGCCACGATCGTCCAGCATCACGTCCACACCCTGCGCCAACAGCTCGACGTAGAGCTTTTCAGAGGTTGCTTTCACCTCTGGCGAGCGCTCGGCGTTGATCGGGCAGATCACCACCGTAAAGGGTGCCAGCGCGTCGGGCCAGATGATGCCGCTCTCGTCGTGGTTTTGCTCTATCGCCGCTGCGGGCAAGCGCGTGATGCCAATGCCGTAACAGCCCATTTCCATCGGCTTGGGTTTACCGTCGGTATCCAGAAAGGTGGCTTTCATCGCGGCGCTGTACTTGGTGCCCAGATAGAAGACGTGGCCCACTTCAATGCCGCGCTCAATCGCCAAAACGCCTTTGCCGTCGGGTGACGCATCCCCCGCCACCACGTTGCGCAGGTCGGCCACCAGATCGGGCTCGGGCAAGTCGCGCCCCCAGTTGACGCCAGTGAGGTGAAAGTCTTTGTCATTGGCGCCGCACACCCAGTCGGCCAGCACCGCCACCTCACGGTCCACCACCAGTTTGACGGGTTTTTTGAGGTTCAGTGGCCCCAGGTAACCGGGCTCGCAGCCAAAGTGGTCAACGATCTCGGCCACGCTGGCAAACCGGAACGCCGCCAAACCGGGTAGCTTGTTGACTTTGACTTCGTTCATGTCGTGGTCACCGCGCAGCAGCAACAGCCAGACTTGGGTTTTGACCACCGCGCCGCGCTCGTCCAGCGTGTCGCTGGCCAGCACCAGCGACTTGACCGTTTGCGCCAGCGGCAGCCCCAGCAAAGCAGCCACATCGGCGCAGGTGCTTTTGCCGGGAGTGGGTGTCTTGGTCATGGCTTGCGTCGCGGCCGGGCGCGGACCAGCCGGAGACAGCGCTTCGGCCTTTTCCATATTGGCGGCGTAGTCACTGCCCGGGCAATACACGATGGCGTCTTCACCGGTGGAGGCAATCACCTGGAACTCTTCGCTCAAATCACCCCCAATGGCACCGCTGTCGGCCGCCACTGCGCGGTAGCGCAGGCCAAAGCGGTCAAAGATGCGCCGGTAAGCGGCGGCCATCACCTGATAACTGGCCTGCGCTGCCGTCTGGTCGCGGTCAAAGCTGTAGGCGTCTTTCATGATGAACTCACGCCCGCGCATCAGGCCAAAACGCGGTCGGCGTTCGTCACGAAACTTGGTCTGGATCTGATAGAAATTTTTGGGCAACTGCTTGTAGCTGCGGATCTCTTGCCGCGCAATGTCGGTCACCACTTCTTCGCTGGTGGGTTGCACGACAAAGTCGTTGCCATGACGGTCACGAATGCGCAGCAGCTCAGGCCCCATCTTGTCAAAGCGGCCCGTCTCTTGCCACAGCTCGGCGGGCTGGATCACTGGCATGGTCAGTTCCACCGCACCAGCACGGTTCATTTCTTCGCGCACGATCGCTTCTACCTTTTTGACCACGCGCAGGCCCATGGGCATCAGCGTGTAGATACCGGCACCGAGTTTTTTGATCAGGCCCGCGCGCATCATCAACTTGTGGCTGACGACTTCGGCGTCGGCGGGGGCTTCTTTGAGGGTGGAGATAAAGAACTGGGAGGCTTTCATGGCGGCAATCCGGGGCAATGGCAGGGTTGTTTCTCTTGATGCAGCTCAAACGCTGTGCATAATGGAACCAATTTAAAAATTGGGGTTTGATTATGCTTGACCGGGACGGCTTTAGGCCCAACGTCGGCATCATCTTGCTCAACCAGAAGAATCAGGTGTTTTGGGGTAAGCGTATCCGTACGCACTCCTGGCAGTTTCCGCAGGGTGGTATTGATCGGGGCGAGACCCCGGAGCAGGCCATGGTGCGGGAGCTGCATGAAGAAATCGGGCTGCTGCGCGAACACATTCGCATTGTGGCCCGCACCCGCGACTGGTTGCGCTACGAGGTGCCGGACCGTTTTATTCGCCGCGACTCACGCGGCTTCTACAAAGGCCAGAAACAGATCTGGTTTTTATTGCAGTTGCTCGGTCACGACTGGGACCTGAACTTGCGCGCCACCAACCACCCGGAGTTTGACGCCTGGCGTTGGAATGACTATTGGGTGCCGCTGGAAGCGGTGGTCGAGTTCAAACGCGACGTCTATGTGTCTGCTTTGAATGAGCTGGCGCGCTTTCTGCCGCGCAACGAACAGCGCAACCGCTACCTGCGCCAGGGCATCCGGCCCGTGTTGGGTGAGGCGGGCCACACCGATATCCCCGACGCCAGCTTTGAGTTACCCCCGGGCGCCACTTATGAAACTCAGCAAACCACACCAAACGATCATGAACACTGAATCCTGTTGTTGGCGCGGCACACGTCTGAAGACAGCCGCCAGCGCGCTGCTGTTGACCAGCGCTGGCTTGTGCAGTGCGCAGAGCCCAATGGACAACCCCGACTGGCAAGAGTCGCAAGAACCGCCACCACCGGCTTTCAGCACAAACATGCTGCTGCCGCTGGACATGCCCCCGTTTGTGAGCCTGAAGTTTGGTGTGGATCCGGCCACGCTCTCGATCACCCCTGACGGCATCGTGCGTTACGTGGTCGTGGCGCGCAGCGCAGGTAGCGCCGTGACCGCTTTTTATGAAGGCATTTTGTGTGCGCGTGGCGAAGTCAAGCGCTACGCCCACACCCTCAGCGACGGCAGCTGGCGCGCAGATGCCAAGCCCGCCTGGCGCGCGCTCAACGACAACCAGCCATCTCGCCATGCGCTGGTATTTGCGCGCCAGGGCGCGTGCGACGGTGCCACGGCAGCCAGCTCGGTCGCCGACATCGTGCGTGCGCTCAAGAAGTAAAGCTGCCTATTTACTCAGCACAAGGTTGTCGCGGTGCACCATTTCAGGCTCTGCGGCGTAACCCAGCAAGGCTTCAAATTGGCTCGAAGGCTTGCGGCAGATCAGGCGCGCCTCGGTGCTGGCGTAATTGGCCAGGCCGCGGGCGATTTCAACGCCATCCTCGCCCCGGATGGCGATCACATCACCGCGTGAAAAATCGCCTTCCACCGCAGTCATGCCGATAGGCAACAGGCTGGAGCCGCCGTCGCGCAGACGGGCAACCGCGCCAGTATCCACCATCACGGAACCCTTGAGCTGCAGGTGGTCGGCAATCCACTGCTTGCGTGCCTGTGTCTTTTGCGTCGGTGCCACCAGCAGCGTACCGATCGACTCACCCTGACACAACCGGATCAATGCGTCTGGCTCACGCCCCCATGCAATGACGGTCGATGCCCCGGAACCTGCCGCGCGCTTGGCCGCCAGAATCTTGGTGATCATGCCGCCGCGCCCCACACTGGAACCCACGCCACCGGCCATTGCCTCCAACGCAGAGTCCCCCGCCTGAGCCACTTGCACAAATTCTGCCGCCGGGTCCTTGCGCGGATCGGCCCGGTACAGGCCCCGCTGATCGGTCAGAATGACCAGCGCATCGGCTTCCACCAGATTGGCCACCAGCGCGCCCAGCGTGTCGTTGTCGCCAAACTTGATTTCGTCGTTGACAACGGTGTCGTTTTCATTGATGACTGGCACCACCCCGAGCTTGAGCAGGGTCAGCAAGGTGGAGCGCGCGTTGAGGTAGCGCTCACGGTCAGCCAGGTCGGCATGCGTCAACAGCACCTGCGCGCTGCCCAGGCCGTTTTCACGCAGCTTGGTTTCATACATCTGCGCCAGTCCCATCTGACCGACGGCGGCGGCGGCCTGTAGTTCATTGACCTCTTGCGGTCGCTCGCGCCAGCCCAGGCGCTTCATGCCCTCGGCAATCGCGCCGCTGGAGACCATGATGACCTCACGCCCCTGGCACACCAGCACCGACAGTTGCCGGCTCCACTCACCAATGGCATGCTCGTCAAGCCCACGGCCTTCGTTGGTCACCAGGCTGGAGCCCACCTTGACCACCACACGACGGGCGTCACGCAGCACACAAGCGTCAAATTCTTCGGACATTTATTAACTTTTTTAACTCTAGCCCTTGCAGCATAAGCGCAAGCTGCTATCTTTTCAATACCATTCAGGAAGCGTCCGGAGGCACAGCGAAACGCGGATCCACCACCTCGGGCGGTTGCTCCGCATGCTGCTGGGCGTTGATGTGCTGGTACACCGACTTGATCAACGCCTCGCAGCCTTCACGCGTGAGCGCCGAAATCTCGAACACCGGTCCTTTGAATCGCATGCGTTTGACAAAATCTTTCACCACCTGGGCGCGGTCTTGCTGCTGCACCATGTCGAGCTTGTTCAGAACCAACCAACGTGGCTTGTCGTAGAGCGCTTTGTCATATTTTTTGAGCTCACCTACGATGGCCTTGGCCTGCGCCACGGAGTCCACCGCGTCGTCAAACGGTGCCATGTCCACCACGTGCAACAGCAAACGGGTGCGCTGCAGGTGACGCAAAAACTGGTGTCCCAACCCAGCGCCCTCTGAAGCGCCTTCAATCAGCCCGGGCAGGTCGGCTACCACAAAACTTTGCTCCGGCCCAACACGCACCACACCCAGGTTGGGGTGCAAGGTGGTAAAGGGATAGTCGGCAATACGCGGGCGCGCGTTGGAAATGGCGGTGATCAGCGTGGATTTGCCGGCGTTGGGCATGCCCAGCAAGCCCACGTCGGCGAGCACCTTGAGCTCAAGCTTGAGGTTACGCTTTTCACCTGGCCAACCGGGCGTGCGCTGGCGCGGTGCACGGTTGATAGCGCTCTTGTAACGCAGGTTGCCAAAGCCGCCGTCGCCCCCTTTGGCGATGGTGATGACCTCACCCGGCTTGAGCAACTCAAACAGCACCTGGCCGGTTTCGGCGTCGCTGATGATGGTGCCTACCGGCATTTTGAGCGTGATGTCATCACCCGCAGCGCCAAACATGTCCGAGCCCATGCCATGCTGGCCACGCGGCGCGTCGTAACGGCGCGAAAAGCGGTAATCCACCAAGGTGTTCAGGTTGGGGTCGGCCACGGCAAACACATGGCCACCGCGGCCACCGTCACCCCCGTTGGGGCCGCCAAATTCCTTGTATTTCTCGTGACGAAACGAGACGCATCCGGCACCACCGTCTCCGGCAGAGACGTCAATCCAGGCTTCGTCAACGAATTTCATGATGGGCGGTCAGTTGGGGACAGAGCAAAAATTCACTACGTGTCATTTTTGGTCTGTCCCGCAAGAATTAAACAGTTGGGGACAGAGCAAAAATTCACTACGTGTCATTTTTGGTCTGTCCCGCAAGATTTCACAAATGAAAAACCCCGCGCCAGGCGCAGGGTCTTGCGTGGGGGAACACGTGTAGCCAATCAGGCGGGTGTCACGCTCACGGTATGACGGTTCAAAGCGCCCTTGATGTCAAACGACACGTGCCCCTGCGCCAGTGCAAACAGCGTGTGGTCTTTGCCTACGCCAACATTCACACCGGGGTGGAACTGGGTACCGCGCTGGCGCACGATGATGGCGCCGGGGCTGACCAGTTGCCCGCCAAACATCTTCACACCCAGCATCTTGGGCTTGGAATCGCGCCCGTTACGCGTCGAGCCGCCGCCTTTTTTATGTGCCATGATTCTCTTTCTTAATCAGTTGGGGACAGAGCTAAATATCTGTCCCGCAAGGTTAATCAGTTGGGGACAGAGCCAAAGATCTGTCCCGCAAGGTTAATTAGTTTGGTACAGAGCTAAAGATCTGTCTCGCAAGGTTAATCAGTTGGGGACAGAGCTAAAGATCTGTCCCGCAAGTATCAGGATGTGATCTCGCCCACCAGCAATTCGGTAAATTGCTGACGATGCCCTTGCCGTTTTTGATAATGCTTGCGACGGCGCATCTTGAAGATGCTGACCTTGTCGTGCTTGCCGTGTGCCACCACCGTGACAGTGACCGATGCGCCGGACACCAAGGGCGTGCCAACCTTCAGCTCTGCGCCGCTACCGACAGCCAGAACCTGGTCCAACACAATCTCTTGGCCAACGTCCGCAGCAATCTGTTCTACTTTAATTTTTTCGCCAGCAGCAACTCTGTATTGTTTGCCGCCGGTTTTTATGACCGCGTACATATGAACCTCTTGAAAGAAACTCCACGAACGGATTTTCGCAGAGCCCGGGATTATCACATAAATCAACAACTTGTCGTCACCTTAGCCCAGAAGCCTGTCGGACTTGGGGCGTCGATAGCGAGAATCGGCCCCAGCGAGACCAGTTTTTGATGGATTTGCAGGCCCATAGTCGAACTATGGGTCAAAAAGACAGCAAAAAATGGGCCGCTGCGGTTGATTCGCAGCCGACGATGCGCACAGGGTTCGAGTGTCGCCAATCACGCAAAACTGAATTGCCCCGGCGCATTGATCGGGTCCACCGACACGTGAATAATCGACTTGGGCAAAAACTTGCCTTCAAGCAGCAGCTTGGACAGCGGGTTTTCAATGCGCTGCTGAATCGCCCGTTTGAGCGGCCGTGCTCCAAAGATCGGGTCGAAACCCACCTTGGCCAGCTCGGCCACGGCCGCGTCACTGACCTCAAGCGTCAGCTCCATGTGCGCCAGGCGCGCAGTCAACACCGCCAGCTGAATCTTGGCAATGTCGGCAATGTGGCTGGCATCCAGGCTGTGGAACACCACGGTCTCGTCAATGCGGTTCAGAAATTCGGGGCGGAAGTGGTTTTTAAGCGCTTCAGTCACCGCGTCTTTCACCTCTTCATACGGCTGTCCAACCCTGTTTTGGATCATTTGCGAGCCAATGTTGCTGGTCATCACGATCACGGTGTTCTTGAAGTCCACAGTGCGCCCCTGGCCATCGGTGAGGCGGCCATCGTCAAGCACCTGCAGCAAGACGTTGAACACGTCCGGGTGCGCCTTTTCGACCTCATCGAGCAACAGCACGGCGTAGGGTTTGCGCCGCACGGCCTCGGTCAAATGACCACCTTCTTCATAGCCAACATAGCCCGGGGGCGCGCCAATCAATCGTGCCACGCTATGCTTTTCCATAAACTCGCTCATATCGATGCGCACCATGTGCTCGTCACTGTCAAACAAAAAGCCCGCCAGCGCCTTGCACAACTCGGTTTTGCCCACGCCCGTGGGGCCCAGGAACAGGAAGCTGCCGGTAGGGCGATCCGGGTCACTGAGCCCGGAGCGTGAACGGCGGATGGCGTTGGCCACGGCGCTGATGGCTTCGTCTTGCCCCACCACACGCTCATGCAGTTTGACCTCCATTTGCAGCAGCTTGTCGCGCTCGCCTTGCATCATCTTCGATACCGGGATGCCGGTGGCGCGGCTCACTACCTCGGCAATTTCTTCGGCATCCACTTGCGTGCGCAGCAGGCGCGGCGCAGCGCCTTCGGCACGGTTGCCTTCTTTGGCCTGCGCTTCTTTCAGGCTCTTTTCCAAAGCTGGCAGCTTGCCGTACTGCAGCTCGGCTACCTTGTTGAAGTCGCCCTTGCGGGTGAGTTCTTCAATCTGGAATTTGAGCTTGTCGATTTGTTCGCGCAGGTCACCGCTGCCTTGGGCGCTGGCTTTTTCAGCCTTCCAGATTTCGTCCAGGTTGGCGATTTCTTTTTGCAACGAGGTGATTTCTTGGTTGATCAGTTCCAGGCGCTTCAACGAGGCTGCGTCCTTTTCTTTTTTGACCGCTTCGCGCTCGATCTGCAATTGAATCAACCGACGATCAAGCTTGTCCATCACCTCGGGTTTTGAGTCCATCTCGATCTTGATCTTGCTGGCAGCCTCGTCGATCAGGTCAATGGCCTTGTCGGGCAAAAAGCGGTCGGTGATGTAGCGATTGGAAAGCTCCGCCGCAGCTACGATGGCCGGGTCAGTGATATCGACATTGTGGTGCTTTTCGTAGCGCTCTTTCAGACCACGCAAGATGGCAATGGTGGCCTGCACTGAAGGCTCACCCACCAATATCTTCTGGAAACGACGCTCCAGCGCGGCGTCTTTTTCAATGTATTTGCGGTATTCATCCAGCGTGGTCGCGCCCACGCAGTGCAGCTCGCCACGCGCCAGCGCGGGCTTGAGCATGTTGCCCGCGTCCATGGCACCCTCAGCCTTGCCCGCACCCACCATGGTGTGCAGTTCGTCAATGAACACAATGGTTTGCCCTTCGTCTTTGGCCAGGTCTTTGAGCACGCTTTTCAGGCGTTCTTCAAACTCGCCCCGGAACTTGGCACCGGCCAAAAGGGATGCCATGTCCAGACTCAGCACGCGTTTGCCCTTAAGACTGTCGGGCACTTCACCGGCCACGATGCGCTGCGCCAGCCCTTCCACAATAGCGGTCTTGCCGACACCGGGCTCACCCATCAACACGGGATTGTTTTTGGTACGGCGTTGCAGCACCTGGATCGCGCGGCGGATTTCGTCGTCGCGGCCAATCACCGGGTCGAGCTTGCCCGCGCGGGCACGTTCGGTCAGGTCAATGCAATACTTTTTGAGGCTTTCGCGCTGGTCTTCAGCGTCAGCGCTGTTCACGCTCTGGCCACCACGCACGGCATCAATGGCCGCTTCAAGGCTCCTGCGCGTCAGACCATTGGCACGCGCAGTGTCTCCCAGCGCGCCCTTGGATTCGCTCAACGCCAGCAAAAACAACTCGCTGGCAATATATTCGTCCTTGCGCTTGATGGCTTCTTTTTCGGTGGCTTGCAGCAGTTTGCCCAGCTCCGGCCCGCCCTGCACCTGGTCTTGGCCGGTGACCTGCGGCAATTTTCTTACCGCGGTTTCGGCCGCGGTCAACAAGCCCTGCACATTGACCCCGGCGCGTTGCAACAGGGCTTTGGGGCCATCAACCTGCTTGAGCATGGCAGCCAGCACATGCGCTGGCTCGATGTAAGCGTGGTCCTGGCCCAACGCCAAAGACTGGGCGTCAGACAGGGCCTCCTGGAACTTGGTGGTAAATTTGTCGGCACGCATGAGGCACTCCAAAACATTTTGAACTGCCCAATACATGGGGCATGAGGGCTGGCTTTTCAAGCTGCCAGGTGGCGCTGCAGCGGCACATTTGCACGCCTGTCGGACACCCCGATCGGATCCACTTTGAGGGCTACTATCCTTAGGCTGGTCAGCAAGCAGCGCCAAGACCAAGACCCGAATGTGCAAGCGCAAGACGCGGTCTGTCTGAAATCTCTCTGAAAACCCTACTTGACCAGTTGATTGAGCTCAATGATCGGCAGCAGCACCGCCAGCACAATCAACATCACCACCAGCCCCATGGCCACGATCAGGAGCGGCTCCAGCAACGTGGCCAGCTGCATGGCGCGGCGTTGTACCTCGGCGCTGAGCTGGGTGGCAGCGCGTTGCAACATCACCGGCAGTTGGCCAGTTTGCTCACCCAAGCGGGCAAACATGGCCAGCAACGGCGGAAAGCGCTTTTTTTGCGCCAACGCAGCAGCCAGCGGTGCCCCCTCGCGCACCAACACGAGTGCGTCTTGCGCGTCGGCACGCAGGGCACGGTTGGACAGGGTTTGCGCGGCGGCTTGCAGCGCTTTCAGGATCGGCACCCCGGCCCCGGCAAGCATCGCCAAGGTGCTGGCAAAACGCGCCGCGTTGTAGCTGCGTGACAAGCGCCCAAGCAGCGGCAAGTTCAGCCAAGCTGCGTCAAACTTCAAGCGAAAAGCGGCTCCAGACAAGGCCAGACGTGCGCTAACAGCTCCCATAACAAGAGCAAGCAACAGCACCCAGCCGTAGCGGCGCAAAAAGTCGCTGGTAGCGATCATGATCACGGTAAGCAGGGGCAACGCACGCTTGCTGCTGGCAAACACGTGCGCCACTTGCGGTACCACGTAGGTCACCAAAAACAGCACAATCACCACTGCCACCAGCGACACAATGGCTGGGTACAGCGCCGCACCGATCAATTTGGACTTGAGCGCTTGCTGCTCTTGCAGGTCGTCGGCCAAGCGTTCCAGCACCAGCCCCAGGTTGCCGCTTTGCTCGCCTGCGCCAATCACCGCCACAAAAATGTCGGAGAACTCGCGCGGGTGCTGCGCCAGCGCCTTGGCAAATGGCGCGCCACCGTTCACGTCGGCACGCAACGTGGCCACCAGTTCGCGCTCAGGGGCTTTTTCGGCTTCGTCAGACAGGCTGGTCAAGGCGCGCTCCAGCGGCAGGCCTGAGGCCACCAAACCGGCCAATTGGCGCGTCCAGATGGCCAGTGTCGTGGCATTGAAAACGCGCTGGCGCGACGTTGCGTTGGCACCGCTTTGACCGGTCACACCCGCCTGGACGCTGACCGGCTCAACCCTCAGCGGCACCAGCGACTGGCCGCGCAGTTGGGCGCGCGCGCCCCGCGCTGAGTCGGCCTCGATGACGCCCTTGCGGGTGTCACCGGCGCTGCTGATGGCTTCAAACGAATAGACCGGCATGGTACAGGGCGCGCTTTATTGCTTTAGTCCCGCGTCACGCGCAGCAGCTCTTCGCGCGAGGTAATGCCACTGCGCACCAGGCGTTCACCGTCCTCGCGCATCAGCACCATGCCCGCCGCTTGTGCGGCGGCACGGATATCGGCCTCTGACGCACGCTGGTGAATCTGCGCGCGGATGGCGTCGTTGGCCACCAGCAGCTCAAACACGCCGCCGCGCCCGCTGTAGCCGGAGTGGCCGCAACTTTCGCAACCGACGGGGTGATAAGCGTTATTGGGGTCAGAGCCCAAGTTTTGCGGTGCAAAATTGGCATCCGACCCCAATAACGCCGAAGCAGGCTGCTTGCACTGCGGGCACAGCTTGCGCACCAGACGCTGCGCCAGCACGCCCAGCAAGCTGGAGCTAAGCAGAAACGGCTCCACCCCCATGTCGGTCAGGCGCGTGACGGCGCTGGCGGCGTCGTTGGTGTGCAGCGTGGCCAGCACCAGGTGGCCGGTCAGGCTAGCCTGGATGGCGATTTGCGCGGTCTCAAAGTCGCGGATTTCGCCGATCATGATGATGTCAGGGTCTTGTCGCAGGATGGCGCGCAAGGCCTTGGCAAAGTCGAGTTCGATCTTGGGGTTAACCTGCGTCTGGCCCACACCCGGCAGCTCATATTCGATCGGGTCTTCCACCGTCATGATGTTGTTGCGCGCGGCGTCAAGCCGACTCAGTGCCGCGTAGAGCGTGGTGGTCTTGCCCGAACCCGTGGGCCCGGTCACCAGCACAATGCCGTGCGGCTGGGCGATCAGGTGCTCAAATTGTTGTAACACCTCGCCCTGCATTCCCAAAGCCTCCAGGCTCAAACGGCCCTCGGATTTGTCCAGCAGGCGCAGCACCGCGCGCTCGCCGTGGGCGCTAGGGATGGTGCTCACACGCACATCCACCGCGCGTGTGCCAATGCGCAGGCTGATGCGCCCGTCTTGTGGCAGGCGACGCTCGGCAATGTCGAGCTCGGCCATGATTTTCAGGCGACTGATCAGGGCCGCATGGAGCGCGCGGTTGGGCTGAACCACCTCGCGCAGCGTACCGTCCACCCGAAAGCGCACCGACGAATGGCGCTCGTAAGGCTCGATGTGGATGTCGCTGGCGCCGTCGCGCGCGGCTTGCGTCAGCAGGGCGTTGAGCATACGGATGATGGGCGCGTCGTCGGCGGTTTCCAGCAGGTCTTCGATGGCAGGCAGCTCCTGCATCATGCGGCTCAGGTCGGCGTCGCTTTCTACCTCGGTCACTACCGCCGCGGCGCTGGATTCACCCTGCGCGTAGGCGGCACTGATGCGCTGCACCAGGGCATTGGCCGACTGCGCCTGTAGCTGACTTTGCGGGTATTTGCGCAGCACTTCACTGATGGCCGCAGCAGACGACTGCGCGTGCACCAGCAGCGTGAGCTGGTCCGCGTCTTCTTCCAGCAGCAGTTGGTGCGTGCGCGCAAAAGCGTAAGGCAAGGGGTAGCGCATGGCGGGTGTTGCTTATTGCACCGGTTGCATGAGAGGTGCCAAGGGTTTGGGTTCGCCGGGCGCTTGCGCACCGTTGGCATCACTGGCGGCGGCCTTGGACAAAGGCGCCGGCGGCAGCGTGGGCGAGGTGTTGATCGGCACCAGACTGCTGGGCGCTGGCTGGTTGGCCTGCAGCCCGGTGCTCATCAGGTCGTAGCGGTCCAGCGACAGGCGGTTGGCGTCGCGCGCATCACGTACCACCACCGGGCGCAGAAACACCATCAGGTTGGTTTTCTTGCGCGTGCGCGCTTCGCTTTTGAACAGATTGCCAAACAAGGGAACGTCGCCCAAGCCCGGCACTTTTTCGGCGTTGCCAGAGTACTCATCTTGCAGTAAACCGCCCAGCACAACGATGCTGCCGTCGTCCACCAGCACGTTCGATTCAATCGTGCGCTTGTTGGTGGTGGGGCCATTGGCCGCGTTCACGGTGGACGCCAGCACGCTGGAGACCTCTTGGTAAATGGCCAGCTTGACGGTGCCGTTTTCGCTGATCTGCGGCTTGACCTTGAGCGTCAGGCCCACGTCCTTGCGCTCAATGGTCTGAAACGGGTTCACGGTGCCGGTGGTGTTGTTGCCGGTATTGGTGAACTGCCCAGTGACAAACGGCACGTTCTGACCGATGACGATCTTGGCTTCTTCGTTGTCCAGCGTCAGCAGATTGGGCGTGGACAGCACATTGCCGCTGCCGGAATCTTCCAGAAAACGCGCCAGAAACCCCAGCACATACACGCCATTGGTACGCTGTGCCAAGCCTATGTTGACGCCGCGCGTGGGCGCTACAGTGCCCGCAGCCGCACCCGTGGCCAGGTTGATGATGTTTTTGCCGCCGGTGCCAAAGTTGCTGCCCAGCAAGCCGATGACACCGTCGCCGGCGTTGCCCAGTGCGCCTTGCCACTGGATGCCAAACTCCGCCGCTTTGTCCTCGCTCACTTCGGCGATCAGGCTTTCCACAAACACCTGGGCACGGCGCGCGTCTAGCTTGTCAATGACCGCACGCAGCTGACGAAACTGTGGCTCGGGCGCGCTGATGATGAGCGCGTTGGTGGCGGCGTCGGCCTGAATCTGCCCGCCCGTGGCGCTGCCCGCTGCGGCGGCTGCCACGCCTGCTGCGCCAGTGGGCGCTACCGCAGTGGCCGCGTTGCCGATGGCCGCGCGCAGCGTGGTGGCCAGCTTGGTGGCGTCGGCGTTTTTCAGGTACACCACATGGATGTTGCCGCCTGCACCGGCTTGCCCGCTGGCCGTGGGCCGGTCCAGCTTGGCCACCAGGGAGCGCACCAGCGCCAGTTGCGCCTGGTTGGCCGCCCGCACGATGAGCGCGTTGGCGCGTGGCTCGGCCAGCAGCACCGTCTGGTAGCCGGCACCGGTACCTGCGGGCGCAGCAGCCGTGGCCGCACTGCTACCCAGCAGGCGCGACACCAGAGGTGCCAGATCGGTGGCAATGGCGTACTGCAGTGGGATGATGTCGAGGTCGCTGGCGTTGGCCACGTCCATGGCAGCAATGATGCGCCCCAGGCGACGCAGGTTGTCGGCGTAGTCGGTAATCACCAGCGTGTTGTTGCCCGGGTTGGCGTTGATGGTGTTGTTGGGGCTGATCAACGGGCGCAATACCGGCACCAGGTTGTTGGCAGATTCGTGGTTGAGCCGAAAGATCTGGGTGGCGATCTGGCTGCCGCTGGCCACCGCCTGCGCGTCGGGTTCGTCCACGGTGACGACGCCTGTTTGCAGCTTGGCTTCGGCCTCGGGCACCACCTTGTACAGTCCGGCGGATTCCACCAGCGTAAAGCCCTGCAAACGCAGCGCGGCCACAAACTGGGCCATCGCCACAGCCCGGCTGACGGGTTTGTCGGTGATCAGTGTGAGCGTGCCCTTGACACGCGGGTCCACCACCACGTTCTTGCCGGTGATGCTGGCAAAGGTGCGCGCCACCGCTTCAATCTCGGCCCCCTGAAAATTCAGCGTGATCGGTGCGCCGGGCTGTGCAGTGGCCGCCGTCTGCGCCTGTACATTCAATGAAAATACGCCCGCAGCCCCTGCCAATAAAGCGCAAGCAGCTACTGATAAAATAGCATTTTTAATGCTTGAGGTTGCTGTGTGTGTCATGTCGATTCAACCAATCTTGATGATGGAACGCGCGCCGGTGCGCCGCCCGATGATGGCCAGCAGATTGGCCAGAACTTCTTGGGACTGCGGCGCAGCGCTGGCCTCGCCGGCAAAACGCAGACGCCCACTCACCCACTGTCCCTGGCCCGTCAGCTGCAAATCGCCCGCCAGGGTGGACAGCTGCAGCGCGGGTACGTTGCCGCCTTGCACCAAGAGCCGGTAACTGCCCATCGGGCGCAGCGTAGAAAGGCGCGACGACATTTCCAGCGCGTCCAGCTGGGCGCTGCCCGCCATCTGCAGCCGCCCGGCCGACCAGCCGAGCACCAGGGCGCGCGTGCTCAGCAGAAGCTGGCCTTGCGCGGCAATCGTATTCCAGGGCGTACCCAGCCCGGCCAGCAATTGGGCGGGCCACTGCGACTGGCTGTCAGACGCGACCACTTGCACCCCCGTCCAGCGTGGCACCAGTGTCCATTGCCAGGGCTGCTGCAAGCAGCAATCCGCACCCAGGCGCAGCGACAGAGCGGCACCACTGGCCCAGGCTGGGCGCAAGCGCCACTGCACGCGCCCCGGTAGCTCGGCAGCGTCCAGGCTGCCCGTGCCAGCGGCGAGTGCCAGGCGCGCCGAACCGTCCCACAGCGTGCCGCGCGCGTCGTGCAACTGCACCTGCCCAGCGCTGGCCTGTTGTACGCCAGATACCAGCCAGCGCGCCGGTAAAAACAGCAGCAATGCCAGCAACACCCCGAAAGCCGCACCCGCGCTGGCCCAACCCCACGGCGCGCGTGCGCCCTGGCGGGTCACCAAACGGGTAGCAAGGGATACGCTGGCCATCATGCAGTGGTGGGAGCTTTGCCTAGGACGCTGGCAAGGTAAAGACCAGCGTGCCGTCCCACAGCGCGCCATTGCGTTTGAGGTGCGCCTCGGCCGCCACACGGTGTGCGTTCTGGCGGCTGGCCGACAGCGTTTGCGCCAGTGCCTGCGGCGTGACCCCCTGGAAGGTGACGCTCAACCGCTCCCCCTGCGTGCTGACTTTTGCGTCGCTGCCCAGCGCTTGCAGGGCAGCGTCGAGCGCACGCCGCGCGGCAGCAGCGTCGGGCATGGGCAAGGCCTGCAGGGTGCGCGCCTGCGCCTGCAAGGCCAGCATGTGCTGCAACTGGCCATCAAGCTGCCGGTGCTGCGCCGGGGCACTGCGCCACAGCGCCAGGGCCGATGCCAGCGCCAGCCACCACACCAGTGCGGCCCCCAGCACCGCTGCGGCCAACAGCAGGCCGCGCCGCTCGCGCTGCGAGGCGCGTTGCCAATGGCTTTGCATAAACGCGCGTGCGCTCATGGCCTCTCCTGTGCCCGCAACACCCACCGCCCGCCCTGCAGCGCCGCCGCCACACCCTGTGAGCGCAGCGCCGCAGTCAGGCGCTGCTGCGCGTCTGGCGGTATGGGTGGGCCACTCAGACGCAACTCATTTGCTGCGTAATCAATAGCTGTCAGCGCATATCCAACAGGGGCCAGAGCCGAAAAAGACGACAACATGCTTTCAAGGTCGGAAGCGTAGCCTGCGCCCCTGGCACGCTGCAGAGCCGCCACCTCACGCGCCATCTGCAGCGGCGCATCAACCACCACTGGCACGTGGGCGAAGGTGTCAGTCAGCACCGCACGCACCTGCACGCGCTGCGCCTGCAGGAGACCTTTTTCACGCAGCGCCCAGGCGTTCAGCCCGATCAGATTGGTGAGCACCAAAAGCGCCAGCGCCCAGCGCGCAGCGCGCCATTGGGGTGCGCGGGCCAATGGCCCAAGCGCCTGGCGCACAGATGCCCAGCGCGCGCTGCGCTGCGCGTTCGCAAAGTCAAACTGCGCCAGATCCCAGGGCTGTAACGCCGCCTGCAACAGACGCTCGCCCCGCTGCTGCAAAGTCACTGAGCGGCCCAGGCATTGCTCAGCCACAGCCGCCACGGCGGGCTCAACCAGCACCGGGGTGTGCACAGGCAGCAAACTCACCATGCCCGCCGACAAAGGGCCTTGCAACACGCCAGCCTGATCCGGGTCTGTCGCGGTCAGCCCCGCCACCCAGGGTTGCTCGGCGCTGCCAGTCACCTCGATGGCCTGCGCCAGCGCCTGTGGCGAGCTCTCGGGCACGATACGCGCCACGCTCAGGCCCGCCTGCGCCAGTACGCCCAAAGCGTCCTGCAGCCAGGTGCGGTCGCAAGCGGCCACCCAAACCGGGCTACCCACCTGGGGTTGGGGTTGCAGCGCCAGATGCAACTGCGCTGGATCGTCGAGCAACTGGTCTTCCAGCAGGCCGTCCAGAATGGCGCGTAGCCGCGCCGGGTTGCGCTGGCCCAGAACAGCACGCGGCAAGCTGCCTGGCGGCAACACCACGCGATGCCACGACAAAGCCTGCAGCGGCACCAGCGCCACCACTTCGGTCTGGCGATCGCCGCGCGGCAGCAAAGCCGCCGGGGCTGCGGTACAGCTTGCGACCGACACGCCATCAGCGCTTTGCACGCAGTCAAGCAGGCCCGCCGCGTTGGCGGGCTCCAGGGGTAAGGCAAGGATAAGTAGCGGCATAACAATTCAGCAGATCATTGTAGGGTTGGCACTGCGCTTTGCAGCACCTCGCGCTGGCGGCTCAGGATGCGCACGAGCAGTCCGTCACGCTGCAACAACGACACCTCTTGCAGCGTGGCACCCCCCAAGCGCAATTGACCGCTCACGCCAAAGAACCGTGACGTCACCGCGTGCGCTGTGGTGTCGAAGTGGATCGAGGCGTTGTTCACCAAGCGGTCTGCGTCAGCCAGCGACTTCATGTACTGCCGGGTGCGCGCCTGCACCAGCGAGCGGGCCTGGGCCAAATCCATGCCGGACACCGTGGCCAGCAACACCTCAGCCGGGGCGGTGTTGAGGTTGACGCTGGTGCGCGCTGGCAGCAAAGTGATGTAGGGTTGCAACGCCTGCAGCGTGCGGGGTGACAAGCCCAGCCAGACCAGGTCCGCCACACGTTGTGGCCGCAGCGGTCGGCCTGGCGCTTGGCCGCGCTCAGGCGCAGTAACACGCTGTGACTGTCGCAACGCCAGCGTGAAAGCGGCCAGTTCGTCCGGCGGCAGGTTCAGATGCTCAAACAAGCGCTGCCAGGCCAGCACGCTGGGTTCGTGCAATTGCTGGCCATCGATCAGATTGGTGACATTCAGGCGTGCCTGCATATCCTGGATGCGGCCCGACAAGAAGGTCTGTTCGGCAGCGTCGTCGTCCACGTTGGCTTGACCGCGTTCAGCCGCCAGAAAGGTCGAGAGCCGCGCGGGCTCCAGCGGCACCGCCCACGGCTCGGCCAAATGATCGGCCCCGCCCTGGCGCGCGTCTTCACGCAGGATCAGGCGCGCCCAGTCCAGCGCGCCGGTGAGCACCCAGGCCGCTTGCACACGCGTGCGCTGCGCTGATTCGACTTCCACGCCGCGCCACTGCTGCCACAGCATGCCAGAGGCCAGCGTGGCCACCAACACCACCATCAGCATGGCGGTCAACAGGGCAGCACCACGCTGGCGAGCCCGGGACAGGGTGGGCTGCGAGCGCATCATTTGCCCCCCGTGATCAAGGGGCTGACCCAGTCACGCGTGAGCGTGCCTCTGAGCGCCTGGTTATCTGCCAGCGTGAGCACCAGCCGCACGCCGTCGGGCAGCGGTACCACAGGTTTGGGCAGCACGCCAGCCGGGGCTGGCGCGGTCTGGCTGTTGGCACTGGACAGGGGGTTGCTCCAGGCGTTGTCACG
>Ga0172371_10002536_pt1 | contig 28923 bp, 27 predicted proteins | sample Lak12m_FD_114543 | JGI IMG/M metagenome (GOLD analysis project Ga0172371, IMG submission 114543) | Freshwater microbial communities from Kabuno Bay, South-Kivu, Congo - kab_022012_12m | ecosystem: Environmental > Aquatic > Freshwater > Lake | place: Democratic Republic of the Congo: South-Kivu...
CGCCTCGGTGGTCATCGAGATCCTGCTGGCGCTGTTCACGTTCACGACGCTGTTCAGCTACGTCTACAACTACATCGTCATCTTCAGCATCGCCTTCTGGTTCACGAGCTTCGCCGCCATCCTGCTGCCCTACCGGCGCAAGGACCTCTTCGAGGCCGCCCCACCCTCGGTGCGGAGGAAGCTCTGGGGCGTGCCGCTGGTCACCATCGCCGGCTTCATCAACCTCATCCTGTTCACGCTGATCCTGTACGCCTCGTTCAAGCTGCCGGCGTTCAGCGGCCCTACAGGCAAGTGGGCCACGCTGTTCGTCATCGCGATCTACGTGAGCGGCCTGGTCATCTACTTCGCCGTCAGCGCCTACAAGGCGCGCAAGGGCGTCGACCTGAGCCTGCTGTACGGCGAGATCCCGCCGGAGTGAGCCTGCTGCGGCGCTGAACCCAGAGCGGGCGGCCCCTGCCACGACCCCCGGCAGGGGCCGCCCGCCGCGGCCGCCGCGCCGCTCGACCGCTCCGCGCCCACTCAAGAAAGGCGGACCCGCATGCCCCTGTTCGGCAAGAAGAAGGAAGCCGGCGCGTCGACGACGATCTTCTTCGCCACCGACCTGCACGGCTCGACCATCTGCTTCAAGAAGTTCATCAACGCGGCGGTGTACTACCGCAGCAAGGGCCAGCCGGTGAACGTGGTCATCATGGGCGGCGATGTGGCCGGCAAGCTCATCGTGCCCATCGTCAAGCAGGGCGGGCACTACAAGGCCCACCTCACCGGCATGGACCACGACCTCACCACCCAGGAGGAGCTCGCCGCCTTCAACAAGAGCTGCGAGACGCTGGGCGTGTACGGCAAGGTCTTCGAACCCGACGAGTACAACCACTTCGCCGGCGACAAGGAGGCGCAGGACGGGCTCTTCAAAGAGCTCGTGTTCGCGCGCCTGCGCGAGTGGATGGCGTTCGCCGAGGAGCGCCTGGCCGGGCAGGACATCACCTGCTACATGAGCCCGGGCAACGACGACTTCTGGGAGGTCGACGACATCCTCGAGGGCGCGTCGACCATCATCGTGCCAGACGGAAAGCGCGTGAAGATCGACGACACCCACGAGATGATCAGCAGCGGGCTGGCCAACACCACGCCGTTCAACTGTCCCCGCGACCTGCCCGAGGAGGTGCTCCAGGGCCGCCTCGAGGAGATGGCGCAGCAGGTGGAGGACATGGGCACGTGCGTGTTCAACCTCCACGTGCCGCCCATCAAGTCGGGCATCGACGACGCCCCCAAGCTCGACAAGGACATGCGGCCCATGATCGGCCCGCAGGGGCTGGTGATGGCGCCCGTCGGCTCGACCGCGGTGCGCGCCGTCATCGAGAAGCACCAGCCGCTGCTGGCGCTGCACGGCCACATCCACGAGTCCCGCGGCCAGGCGAAGATCGGGCGCACGCTGTGCCTGAACCCGGGCAGCGAGTACTCGGAGGGCATCCTGCGCGGGCTGCTGGTCACCATCTCGGGAGACAAGGTCGTCAGCCACATGATGACCTCGGGCTGACGGCCATGCGCATCGCCCTCGCCCAGCTCGCCTGCGTCGAAGGAAACCTGGCGGGCAACCTGGCCGCGGCCGGCCGCGCGGTGGCCGAGGCCGCGCGGCAGCGCGCCGACTGCGTGCTGCTGCCGGAGATGCTCCCCAGCGGGTTCGTGGAGGGCGCACTGGTCGCGGAGGTCGCCGATCCCTGGCCCGGGCGCACGGTCGCCGCGCTCGCCGCGCTCGCGCGGGACCACGGCGTGGCCCTGTGCACCTCGCTGGCCGAGGCCGGCCCCGACGGGCGCGTGTACAACACCGCCGTCCTGCTGGCGCCCGACGGCGCCGTCCTGGCCACGTACCGCAAGACGCACCTGTTCGACGCCGAGCGCCGCGTGTACACGCCCGGCGACGGGCTCATCGAGCCCGTGGACCTGCTCGGCGTGCGCACGGGTCTGCTCGTCTGCTACGACGTCGAGTTCCCGGAGACGGCGCGCCACTTCGGCCTGCGCGCCGCCTCGCTCCTCCTCGTGCCCAGCGCCAACATGGAGCCGTGGGGCCCGCGCCACCGCGTCTTCGTCACCGCGCGGGCGCTCGAGAACCACCTCTTCGTGGCGTACTGCAACCGCCTCGGGCCGGGCCTCGGCATGACGTTCGTCGGCGAGAGCGTCATCGTGGACCCGATGGGCGGGATGGTGTGCGAGGCCGGGCGCGACGAGGGCGTCGTCTGCGGCGACCTCGACGTGGGCCTGCTCGCGCGCTCCAAAGAGGTGTTCGACTACCTGCAGGAGCGCCGCCCCGCGCTCTACGAGCGCGAGAAGGCGGCGCCGTGAGGGCGCGCGACCTCGGCCTCGTCATCGGGACCATGCCGCCCGGCCCGCTGAACGCCATCACCGACGTGGCCGGCGTGCGCGTCGGCCACACCACGCTCATCCGTGGCTCCGGCCCGCTGCGCGTGGGCGAGGGACCGGTGCGCACCGGTGTCACCGTCATCGTGCCGCACGACGGCAACGTCTGGGAGGAGCCCCTGTTCGCCGGCTCGCACCGGCTCAACGGCAACGGCGAGCTCACCGGCCTGCAGTGGGTGCACGAGTCGGGCATGCTCAAGAGCGCCATCGGCATCACCAACAGTCACAGCGTGGGCGTGGTGCGCGACGCGCTGGCGACGGCCGAGATCCGCGAGCGCACCCCCGGCCACCTGTTCTGGAGCCTGCCGGTGGTGGGCGAGACCTGGGACGGCATGCTGAACGACGTCAACGGCCAGCACGTCAGGGCCGAGCACGTGCTGGCCGCGCTCCGCGACGCCTCCGCCGGGCCGGTGCAGGAGGGCAACGTGGGCGGCGGCACCGGCATGATCTGCCACGAGTTCAAGGGCGGCTGCGGCACGGCCTCGCGCGTGGTGCCCGCGGCCGACGGCGGCTTCACCGTGGGCGTCCTCGTGCAGGCCAACCACGGGCGCCGCGAGCGGTTCACCGTCAACGGCGTGCCGGTCGGGCGCCTCGTGCCGCTGGGCGAGGCGCCGCTGCCGGTGGCGCCGGAGGAGGCCGCGGCCGCCGCGAGCGCCGGCCGGGACGCCGGCGCCGCCTTCGGCGCAGGACCCGGCGCCCGCCTGCCCGGCGGCGCCGGCTCCATCATCGCCGTCGTCGCCACCGACGCGCCGCTGCTGCCCACGCAGTGCACGCGCCTTGCCCAGCGCGTCGGGCTCGGCGTGGCGCGCCTCGGCGGCGTGGGCGAGAACTGGAGCGGCGACCTCTTCTTCGCCTTCTCGACGGCCAACCGCGGCCTGCCCGCCGCCGACTACGGCGACCCGAGCCCCCTCACCGTGCAGGTCACGGTGCTCAGCAACACCTACATCGGGGCGCTGTTCGACGCCGTCGTGGAGGCCACCGAGGAGGCCATCGTCAACGCGCTGCTCGCGGCCGAGACGATGAGCGGCCGCGACGGCGTCACCGCGCACGCGCTCGACCCGGAGCGGCTCGTCGCCATCCTGCGCACACACGGCCGCCTCGACGCGAGCGCGCCGCCCGACCTGTGACAAGGAGACCGCGATGAAGGACGAAGGCAAGGTGCTCACGGTCCGCGGGCACATCGACCCGGACCAGCTCGGCACCTGCATCACCCACGAGCACATCCTCTTCGACTGGGGCCTCACCTACTGGACCGAGCCCACGACGGACGAGGAGCGGGCGCTGGCCGACGCGCCCATCCGCCTGGACAACCGCGGCATCCTGCAGCGCAACCCCTTCCTGATCAAGGAGAACTTCTGGCAGGAGTCGGTGCACGACGCCATCCGCGAGATCGCCGACTTCAAGGCCTCCGGCGGCGGCACGATCGTGGAGGTCACGCCCATCGCCCAAGGCCGTGACCCGGCCGGCCTGAGGCGCGTGTCCGAGGCGACGGACGTGCACATCGTCGCCAACACCGGCTTCTACATCGAGGCCGGCCACCCGGTCTACCTGGCGGAGAAGAGCGTCGACGAGCTCGCCGACATCCTCGTGCGCGACATCGAGGACGGCATCGGCGACACCGGCGTGCGCGCCGGGTTCATGGGCGACGTCGGAACCACCAAGGGCGTCACCGCGAACGAGGAGAAGAGCCTGCGCGCCGTGGCGCGGGCGCACCTGCGCACCGGCGTGCCGATGGGCATCCACGTGGACCCCAGCGACCGCCAGGGCCTGCGCGTCACGGAGATCCTGTTCAGCGAGGGCGTGCGCCCGGAGCGCATCGTGCTCGAGCACCTGGACGAGCAGCCGGTGCACGACTACCAGCTCGCGGTGGCCGAGACCGGCTGCTACCTGGAGTTCGACACGTGGGGCTCGGAGTTCTACTACGGCCCTCCCTACAGCGTGCCCGAGCCGCGCGACATCGAACGCGCCGAGAGCATCAAGTTCCTCATAGACCACGGCCACCTCGAGCAGCTGCTGGTGGCGCAGGACGTGTGGCTGCGCCAGCTGATGAAGAAGTACGGCGGGGAGGGCTACGACTCGTTCTTCCGCTACGGCATCCCGCGCCTGCGCATGGCCGGCGTCACGGACGAGCAGATCCGCGTGATGCTGGTGGACAACCCGAGGCGCCTGCTGCCCATCGGGCTATGAGTATGTCGGGGGCGGCCGGGCGCCGCCGAGGACGTGGCCGCCGAGGTGCGGGCGCTCGGCGGCACCAGGACGCTGGTGGTGGCCGAGCCGGGCGTGGTGGCGGCCGGCATCGTGCAGCCGGTCCTGGACCGGCTCGCCGCCGCCGGCATCGACCTCATCAAGGAGCCGCTGCCGCCGCCGGCGGTCGTGCCGACCACCTCGGGCACCGGCAGCGAGGTGGCGTTCTGCTACGTGGTCACCGACACCGAAGCCTGCGTGAAGGCGAGCATCGTCAGCCCGTACCCGGCGCCCAAGGTGGCGCTCATGGACCCGCTGCTCACGTGCACTGTGCGGCCGCACATCACGGCGTCGACCGGCATGGACGCCCTCTGCCACGCCTTCGAGTCGTACACCTGCAGCCTCGCCAACCCGATCACCGAGGGCCTGGCGCGGTACTCGATGGAGCTCATCGGCCGCTACCTCAAGCGCGCCGTGGACGACGGCGGCGACGTGGAGGCTCGCGCGATGCTGCAGCTGGCGAGCTTCATCGGCGGCATGGTCGACATGCCGCACGGCGTGGCCTGCGCGATCTTCCTGCCCCACGTGTTCGTGTGCAACAAGGGTGTGGACCTGAGCAAGTACGCGCGCGCCGGCGCCTGAGCTGAGGCCTACCAGGGGTCGAGGGCGGCCACCACGGCTGGGCCGACGCGCACGCGCTCGCCTACCACCCGCCGCTGGGCAACGCCGGGCCCGGGCACGCGCCGTGGCCGGTGCGCTTTCACAACGGCATCCCGCGCGTGCAGGAGGAGCGCCTCGTCATCGGCACCTACAACGACTGCGAGGGCATCGAGCGCCTGGTGCGGGAGCACGCCGGCGAGCTGGCCGGCATCCTCGCCGAGCCGTGCATGGCCAACTCCGGCGTGATCCCGCCGCCGCCGGGCTGGAACGAGCACCTGCGCCGGCTCTGCGACGATCACGGGCTGGTGCTCATCTTCGACGAGGTGATCACCGGCTTCCGCCTGGCCCTGGGCGGCTGCCAGGAGCTGTACGGGGTGGACGCCGACATCACCACGTGGAGCAAGGCCATCGGCGGCGGGTTCCCGTGCGCGGCGGCCTTCGGCGGCAAGAAGGAGATCATGGACGTGGAGACGCGCGCCGAGGTGTTCCACGGCGGCACGTACTCCGCCAACCCCGTGGTGCTCGCCGCCATGAACGCCGCCCTCGACGTCTACCTCACCGAGGGCGACACCGTGTACCCGCACCTCAAGGCCATCGCGGACGCGATGGTCACGGGTCTGCGCGGGATCTTCGCCGAGAACGACGTACCGGCCCAGGTGCAGCAGGTCAACGGCATGGGGCAGGTGTTCTTCTGCGACGAGCCGGTGACGCGCTTCCGCCAGGCGCAGGCCAACGACGGCGTGTTTCACCACCACTTCCAGCGCGAGATGCAGGCGCGCGGCATCTATTTCCGCAACCACCAGATGGAGCGCTGGTTCGCCTGTACTGAGCACACGATGAAGGACGTGGAGACGACCTTGGCCACGGCGCGCGAGGTCGTCCCCAAGGCGAAGGACAAGCCGGCGGCCAGCTGGAGGGCGCTCGCGTCACTCGCCTGACCGCGAGGCCTCCGGGAGTCGCAGACGGGCCGGCGCCCCGTGCGTTCGGCGAGCGGGGCGCCGGCCCGTCGTGGTCCGCATCTCCACTGCAGAATGCGGTGCGGCCTGGTCGCACTCGGCCTCGGTCGGCTGCGTGCTCGGCCGTGGGAGCCGCGGTCTGGCTCCCCTCTCTTTCATGCATCCGAGATGCGTGTCGTCGCGAGTCGTCTGGGCGGAGGATGAGCCGGCCGCGAGGATCGCGAGCGATCGGGGCTCGGACTACGTGCTGGATCCGTCCGGTGCCGGGCAGAGCAGGTACGCCTGCACGGCGCGGGCGAGGTCGTCCACGAACCGGGGCCAGTCGTCACCCACGTCAGGGACCCAGAAGCGCCACATCTGGGTGTGGATGCGGCGTTCGATCGCCGAGTTGGTGATCCAGAACGCCATGTCGGCGGCCCGTTCGGCATCCTCGTGAGCCAGTTCGGCACGTCGTGCGACCATGATCTCGGTGAATCGTCTCGGTGCCGTGCGCAGTCGCTGCACGTGCTCCGTCAGGGCCGGGTCCGCATCGGACCGCTCGCTGAGGACCTGGGACAGGCGGGCGTCGGTGTAGGCGATCGTGGCGGTGCTGTGCACGACCGCGGCGATGAGCTCAGCGATGGGGAGGTCCGCGGCCACCAGCTCGTCGAGGGCCTCGGATTCCTTGCGTGACTGGCGCGACACCTCGGTGATGAGGATCGCCTCGATCAGGGCCGCCTTGTCGTGGAAGCGCCGGTAGATCAGGCCGACCGACGCGTCGGCGCGCTGCGCCACCTCTGCGACGGTGAAGCCGTCCCAGCCCTTCTCGGCGAGGAGCTCGGCCCCTGCCGCGAGCACGCGCTCGAGCGACTGGCGGCTGCGCTCCTGCCGGGGTGGCCGGATGCCCGTGGCGAGTGCGGTCAGACTCCGCTCGCGACGGCTCCCGGACCCGCTGGCGGGCTGGTGCTCTGCGTCCGCAGTCATCCGGATGCTCCGATCCTCGACCCTTGACAGCCTCTCCCGGGTGCCTATGATACCAAAACGAAACGAGAATTCTCGTTCGCATAAGTCACCGATGGGGGAGGACGCACAATGGATCGTATCGTGTCGGCAGTTCCTCGACGGGGCCGCGGCAGGGGACCGCGGGCGAAGCAACGGGCCGCGCGCCTGCTGTTGCTCCTTGCGGTCGTCGCACTCGTGGCCGCGCTGGCTGTGGGTCTCTCGGCCTGCGGTGCCAAGTCCGAGACGGCGGACACCGGCAGCTCCTCCAGCTCCGCTCCGGGCGGCGGCGGAGGCGGCACCATCGTCATCGCCTCATTCCCGCAGGGCAACACGCTGGACCCGTGGAAGGCGCAAGCCTCCACGTTCGCACCGCAGGCGGCGTACGACACGCTGACCCGCCTGCTGCCCGACGGCTCGATCGGCCCGTGGCTGGCCACCGAGTGGCAGTACACCAGCCCGACCGTCATCGAGCTGAAGCTGCGCGACGACGTGAAGTTCGCCGACGGCACGCCCTTCGACGCGAGCGTCGTGAAGGCCAACCTGGAGTACGGCAAGACCGCCGAGCCCAAGAACCAGGGCGACGCCCCCTTCATGGCCATCCTCAAGGCGGTGACCGTGGTGGATGCGCAGACGGTGGACGTGGAGTTCACGACCCTGTACCCGAACGCGCCCTGGGATTTCTCGCAGCAGGCCGGCTGGATGGTCAACCCGAGTCTGCTGGCGACGCCTGAGAAGATGAACAACACCGTCGACGGCACCGGCGCCTACGTGCTCGACGCCGGCAACACGGTCTCGCAGCAGACCTACACCTTCACGCCGAACCCCGACTTCTGGGCCGCGGACCAGGTGAGCCGTTTCGACAAGGTGGTCATCAAGATCATGCCCGACCCGATGGCGATGGCGAACGCCGCCAAGGCCGGCCAGGTGAACTACCTCATCACACCCGATCCGTCGGTCGTGATCCCCGGCTTCACCAAGGACTTCGGTGGTCCCGTGGGCATCAACGGCCTGTACATCCAGGACCTCAAGGGCGAGATCTGCAAACCGCTCGCCGATGTGAAGGTGCGCCAGGCGCTCAACTACGCCGTCGACCGCCAGGCGATCCTCGAGGGCGTGCTCAAGAACGCCGGCGTGCTCAACGGCTCCGTGCCCTTCGGCCCCAACAGCGACGGCTACACGCCCGAGCTCGACTCGTACTACGCCTACGACCCCGCCAAGGCGAAGAGCCTGCTCGCCGAGGCCGGCTACCCGAAGGGCTTCAAGGTCACCATCCTCGTGAACGAACAGTTCGCCACGTTCGCGCAGGCGATCACGGGCTACTGGCGCAAGGCCGGCGTGGACGTCGAGCTGAGCGCCCACTCCACCGACATCATGCAGCAGACCGCGTCGGGCAAGTGGGCGATCGCGTCGGTGCTCACCAGCGTGACCGGCCAGACTTTCACGGACGTGACCAATCTCATGACGCCGGCGTCCATCTACAATCCGCAGAAGAACGGCGATCCCAAGATCGACCAGTACCTGCAGGATGCGGCTGCGGCCACCGATGCCTCCGCGGCGACGGCCAAGTACGCCGAGCTCGGCACCTACGCGCAGCAGCAGGCGTGGATGATCACGCCGGTCCTCATGAAGACCGGGTACGCCTTCGACCCGAAGGTGATCGCGGTCGACGCACCGCCGAACGTCGTGGTGCCCGACCTCTACTACCTGTCGCCGGCGCAGTGACGCAGGCGAGCTGACCGACCGTCCCGGCGAGAGGAGCGAGAGGTGGCATCGGCAGGCATCGCCCGGCGTGTGGCGCGTCTGGAGGCCGCGCAGGGCGTCGAGCGGCTGATGAGCATGTACTGCTACCTCACCGCGGGAGGGCGCTGGGACGAGGTCATGGAGCTCTTCGCGCAGCGGCGACCGGACGTGAGCGCCGAGCTCGCCGACTGGGGGGTGTTCGTGGGTCGCGAGCACATCCGCCAGGTGGTGGTCGACGCGCTGGTGCGGCTCGCCCGCGCCAACGGCGCCGCTGCGCGAAGGCTCGCAGGAGATGACACGAAGGACGACAGGGCGGGACTCCTCATGGAGAACGCCCTCATGACCCCGGTGATCGAGGTCTCGCCCGACGCCACGGAGGCGCGGGGTCTGTGGATGGCGCTCGGCGCGCAGACGGAGCGGGACGCGGACGGCGGAGTGCGCGCCGTATGGACGTGGGTGCAGTTCAGCGCCGAGTTCGTCAGAGAGGACGGCGCCTGGAAGATCCTCCATCTGCGGGTGGCACCTCGCTTCCGGACGCCGTACGAGCACAGCTGGGCGCAGACGGCGGCCGCCGGCCCGGTCGTTCCTTCCCCGGGCCTGGTGCCGCCGTCTGACCTGCCTCCGACCGGGCAGCGGACGGACTACTCACTCACTGCGCCGGCGCCGTACGATCCCCCGGCGCCGGAGCCCTACGCGTCCGACGGCGTGGACGAGACCCCGGCGCCGGGCGAGGAAGATCTCGCGCGGCGCCTCCAGCGGCTCGAGGACGTGCGCGCCGTGACCAACCTCATGAGCCTGCACGAGTACCTGCACGTGGCCAACCGCAACGGTGAGGAGTTCGAACGCTGCTTCGCACACCGCAGCGACGGCGTCGCCTTCGAGCCCGAGGACTGGGGCGTGTGGGAGGGCGAGGAGGCGATCGCCGCGAGCTACGTGCACGGCGCGCCGCCGCCGCTGCCCGGCCTCGTGACGGAGCACGCCACGACGACCCCCGTCGTGGAGGTCGCGGCCGACGGGCTCACCGCGAGGGGGGTCTGGATCTCGCCCGGTCACGAGACCTTCCCCGGCCGCCCGGGCGAGCCGCCCCTGGCGCTCTGGTCATGGGGCCGCTACGGTATCGACTTCGTCAAGGAGGACGGGGAGTGGAGGTTCTGGCACTTTCACATCTACACCACCTTCCGTACTCCCTATGGGGTCGACTGGGTGCAGGCCGCCGTCGATCCTGCGCACCGCATGTTCCCCGAGGGCGAGACGCCGCCGGGCATGCCGGCGCCGACGCGCCCGGTGACATTCAACCAGCCGTACCACCCCGGCCGCGCACCGGTGCTGCAGCCGAAGCCGCCGGACTCCTACGTCACGTTCGACCCGGCGCTGTCGTACTGTGCCCCCTCGGGACCTGAGTGACGGCTGAGCCGTGGGCCGCTTCCTGGGACAGCGTGTCGCGCTCGCAATCCCCACCGTCCTGGTGGTCGCTACGATCACGTTCTTCCTCATGCAGATCATCCCCAGCAGCCCGGCGAGCTTTCTGCTGGGGGCGGGCGCGACCCAGGAGCAGGTCGCGAGCCTGACGCACCAGCTCGGCCTCGACCGGCCGGTGCTAGTGCAGTACGCTGACTGGATCGGCCGCGCGGTACGCGGCGACCTCGGGATCTCGTTCGTTTCCAACGCCTCGGCCGGCTCGACGGTGATGCGGGCGTTGCCGGTCACGCTGTCGCTCGCCTTTCTCACGCTGGCCATGACCATCGTCTTCGGCGTGGCACTGGGCATGCTCGCGGCCGTGCGCGGTGGCTGGCTGGACCGCCTCATCCAGGGCCTGAACAGCCTGGGCATGGCGGTCCCGAGCTTCTGGCTGGCGGTGCTGCTCGTCTGGCTGCTGGCCATCCGGATCAGGTTCTTCTACGCGACCGGGTACGCGCCGCTCTCGGACGGCCCGGAAGAGTGGATCCTGCACCTCTTTCTGCCCGCTCTCGCCCTCACCGTGGGCGCCATGGGGCAGATCATGTACCAGACCCGGGCGGCTGCGCTCGAAGTGCTCGGCCGCGACTACATCCGGACCCTGCAGGCGGCCGGCCTGTCGCGACGCCGCATCATCTTCAAGCACGTGCTGCGCAATGCGGCGATCCCCGTGACCATGGTGCTCGGCATGACGTTCGTGTTCCTGCTGGGCGGCGTTGTGGTGATCGAGATGATCTTCGCGCTGCCGGGCATGGGCTACCTCATGCTGCAGGCGGTCAACACGCACGACCTGGCCGTGGCTCAGGCCGCCGTGGTCGCCTTCACGATCCTTGTGATCCTCGTGAACCTGCTCACCGATCTCTTCGTCCTGTGGCTCGACCCAAGGGCGCGGCGGCGATGAGCGTCGCCCCGACCACCCTGGACGAGGCCTCCCGGGGGGCCGGCCGCCGCAGGCTGCCCGGCCTGCAGGCAGTGCGCACACTGCTCAAGCGCCCCACGGTCTGCCTGGGCCTCGGCTGGCTGGTGCTCGTCGTCGTCACCAGCCTGCTGGCCACGGTCATCGCGCCGCACGACCCGCTGGAGCAGGACCTCGCGAACACCCTGGCGCTGCCCTCGTGGACGTACCTGCTCGGGACCGACGAGCTCGGCCGCGACATCCTCTCGCGCCTGCTCTACGGCGGCGGCTCGCTCATGGTGGTCGCGCTCGTGCCGGTCGGTCTCTCGTTCCTCATCGGCATCCCGGTGGGCCTCTACGTGGGGTACGCCGGAGGGTGGTTCGACACCGCATCCGGCTTCGTGGTGAACGTGATGTTCGCCATGCCGGCCATCGTCATCGTCCTCGCGGTCGCGGCGGCCAGCAACAACAACCTGGTCGTCATGCTGGTCGTGCTGGGCATCCTCGGGAGCTCGGGCGTGGTCCGCCTTGTGCGCGCGAGCACGCTGGCAACGCGCGACCTGCTCTATGTGGATGCCGCGCGCGTGGCCGCCATCCCGCCGGGGCGCATCCTGCTGCGTCACATCCTGCCCAACGTCGCGGGCCCCCTGATCGTGCAGGGCTTCATCATGTACGGGGGCGTGTTCCTCTTCGTCAATGCCCTGGCCTTCCTCTCGTTGGGCTTCTCCCCGGAGAAGCCGAACTGGGGGCAGATGACGCAGGACGCGTCGGCGCACATCTCGGACGCGCCCTGGCTCATGGTGCCGGTGGGCGTGATGATCATACTCACTGTGCTGTCGCTGAACATGCTCGGCGCTGCCGTGACCAGCATCCTTCCGAGCACGCAGCGCCCCAGCCTTCTGGTGCCGCGGCGCAGAGCCAAGGCCGCCCCCGGATCCGCCTCCCCGGCCGGCGACGCGGATCCGGCGCCGGCCGGCGACGATGTGCTCCTGGTGCTGGCCGACGTCTCCATCGTCCTGCCCGGCGTGCACGACGACAGGCCGCTGGTCGAGGAGGCGACCCTTCGCGTGCCGCGCGGCACGACGCTCGGGCTGGTCGGGGAGTCGGGGTCGGGCAAGACGCTCACGGCGCTGGCGGTCATCGGGCTGCTGCCGGCGTCAGGCAGCGTCTCCGCAGGCAGCGTCGTGCTCGAGGGGCAGGATCTGGCGGCGCTGTCGGCCGGGCAGCTGCAGCGCCTCCGCGGCAGCCGCATCGCCCTCGTCTCCCAGGAGCCGATGATGGCCCTGGACCCCTGCTTCACGGTGCGCTCGCAGCTCACCGAGGCCGTGCGCGCCCACGGGCGCGTCTCGCGCGGTGCGGCCAGGGAGCGGGTGTCCACGCTACTCCGGCAGGTCGGCATCGCCGACGTGGAGCGCGTGTGCCGCAGCTTCCCGCACCAGCTCTCGGGCGGCATGGCCCAGCGGGTCGCCATCGCCATGGCCCTCGCCGGCGAGCCCGAGCTGCTGGTGGCCGACGAGCCTACGACTGCCCTCGACGTGACCGTGCAGGGCGAGATCCTCGACCTGCTGCGCTCACTGCAGCACGACCTCGGCATGACCATCGTGCTGGTCTCGCACGCCTTGGGGGTGGTCGCCGACCTGTGCGACCAGGTCGCCGTGATGTACGCGGGGCAGATCGTCGAGGTGGGAGCGGTGGATGAGGTGCTCCTGCAGCCTGCGCACCCGTACACGCGCGTGCTGCTCGAGGCGACCCCCGCCCTGTACGCGGAGAGTGACGACCTCTGTTCCGTCGGCGGCAGCGTGCCGCCGCCCGACTCCTGGCCGGCGGGGTGCCGCTTCGCCGACCGCTGTCTCATCGCCGAGGTCGTGTGCCGCGCCGGCGCCGTGCCCATGGTGGGCCGGGCGGGCCGGGAGAGCCGCTGTACCAAGGCGCCGGAGTCGTTTGCGCAGGGCACGCCGCGCGAGCTGGTGTGCGATGGGCCCGAAGCGGAGGTGCCGGCGTGAGCACCCCGCTCGTGGAGATCCGCGACCTGCACGTGCACTTCCGCGCGCGCGGCTGGCGCAAGCCGCCCCTGCGCGCGGTGGACGGCGTTTCGCTGCACATCGAACGCGGCGAGACCGTGGGTCTGGTGGGCGAGTCAGGGTCGGGAAAGTCGACCATCGGCCGAGCCATGCTGGGCCTCCTGACGCCGGCCGCCGGCACGATCCTGCTGGATGGGCGGGACATGAGCGAGATGAGCGCCCGCGAGCGTGCCTGCGCCATGCAGGTCGTCTTCCAGGACCCGTTCGGGTCGCTGAACCCGTCACGCACGATCGGCAAGACGCTCGCCGAGCCGCTCGAAGTGACGGGCTGCGTGCACGAGGAGGCGGACGCCGTGATCCGCGACCTGCTGACGAAGGTATCGCTGCCGGCCGACGCGGCCGACAGGTACCCGCACAGCTTCTCAGGAGGCCAGCGCCAGCGCATCGCGCTGGCGCGGGCGCTCGTGCCGTCGCCGCAGCTCGTGATCTGCGACGAGGCGCTCAGCGCCTTGGACGTGGTGACGCAGGCCGGCATGCTGGCCCTGCTGCGTCAGCTGCAGCAGGACACCGGCGTCGCCCTGCTCTTCATCTCTCACGACCTCGCGGTGGTGTCGCAGCTCTCTCACCGCGCGGTTGTGCTATACCGGGGGCAGGTCATGGAGCAGGGGCCGGTGCGCGCCGTGCACACGTCGCCTCTGCACCCGTACACGCAGGCGCTGCTCGCGGCCGTGCCCGTGCCCGACCCATCAGAGCAGCGCGCCCGCCGCGAGCGCCGGCACCGGCTCGTGTCCACATCCACCGCCAACGCGGCCGCCCCGGCCGACGGCGGGTGCCCCTTCGCGCCGCGCTGCCCGCACGCGGGACCCGTCTGCGACAGCAGTGTCCCGCGTGAGTGTGATTGCGACGGGCGGCTCGTCGCCTGCCATCTGTTCGATCCCGAGTCCGGTCACTTGGAAGCACCGGCGCATGAAGCCACAACCGCCGCGGCCACGCGGCTCTGACAACGAGGAGCATCATGACCGACATCGCCGCTCTTGAAGCCCGTATCGCCAGGCTCGAGGACATCAACGAGATCCAGAACCTGATGGGCCGGCGCGCGTACCTGCACTCGGCCGGCATGAACGGGCTCGAGTTCGAGCAATGCTGGTCGCGCCGCGACGACGTGGCGTTCGAGGCCGAGGACTGGGGCGTCTGGGACGGTCAGGACGGGATCACCGCCTCGTACGTCAACGAGAACCCCTTCCCCGACGGCACGCCGGGCCTCCTCATCGAGCACACGCTGACCACCGGCGTCATCGAGGTGGCCGGCGACAGGGAGACGGCCAAGGGCGTATGGATCTCGCCCGGCCACGAGACCTTCCCCATCGTCGAAGGGGAGCTGCCCAAGGCGCACTGGTCGTGGGGCCGGTACTCCGTGGACTTCGTCAGGGAGGACGGCTGCTGGAGGATCTGGCACCTGCACGTGCTCACCACGTTCCGCACGCCCTACGATCAGGACTGGGTGGACTCGGCTGTGAACCGTCCCCCGTACTTCCCGGAAAAGGGCACCCCCATGCCGGGCATGACGCCGCCCACACGACCGGTCACGTTCAACCAGCCGTACCATCCCGACCTGCCGCCGGCGTACCAGCCGGTGCCGCCCGAGCCTTACGAGACGTGGGCCGACGTCACCAGCTACACGGACCCTCTGCCTGCGAAGGTCTGAGGGCACGCGGGCGGCCGGCCCCTTAAGTCCCCCTCAGGCCGCGTGGGGCCGGCCGCCCGCTCCAGCCGCCGAGATCCTGGACGCGGAGCGGTGCGCTTGACGGCGAGCCGCAGGTGGCCGGCTCGGGAGGTCACGCGGAGGTCCCCCCTTCTTCCGCGTGGCCGGTGGCGGGCCGGGCGCCGCACGGCGCCCGGCCCGTGCATCCGTTCAGAGAGGGTGCACGCCCGGACCACGTGTGGTCACGGCGTGTACGGTTCCACCGGCAGTCCCGCGGCGATCCAGGCGTTGATGCCGCCGTCGACGTTGTACACGTCCGTGAAGCCCTGCCCGACGAGGATGTCGGAGCCCGTCTGGCTGCGGTTGCCGCTGCGGCAGATCACGTACACCGGCTTATCGGCAGTCAGCTCGGCCGCCGCCCGGGACTCCAGGTCGCCGAGGGGGATGAGCACCGCCCCTTGGGGGACGCCCGTCTCGGCCCACTCGTCGGGCTCGCGCACGTCGACGATCTGCGCCCCCTCATCCGCGCTCAGCGCGTCGGAGGCGGTCTGGACGTCCACCGTGACCCAGCCGGGACCGCCCGTGCCGGGCGTCTCCGTGCCGCTGGACGCTCCGGTCTCTGCGCTCCCGCATCCGGCGGCGACCAGGCCCAGGGTAAGGATGACGACAGTCAAGGCAGGCAGAAGGAAGCGTGTACGCATGATGGGGTCTCCTCGTCTCCGCGTGTGTCGGCGCTGCGCTCTCCGCTCTATCTACCCGCGCGCCGTGCGCTCATGCGCGACGGCGGGCGCGCCGGGGGTCTCGGGGCCGGAGCGGCCGCGCGCCCGCAGCGGTGCCGGCGACGAGCGGTGAGAGGGCTCGGTGGGCCACTCAGCCGCCGGGTATGTGCCAGGCGGCAAACGGGTCCCCGTCGGCCCAGGCGGCGGTGACGATGCCGGGGAGCGCTCCGGCCTCGACCCCGAACACGATCACGTTGAGCGTGAGGTCGGCGCGTCGCGCTGCCTGGGCGAAGCTCCCGCCGAAGCGCGGATCGGCGTCGAGCCGCGTGCTGCTGAACTCGAGCTCGTCGCCGCCCTCGGCGGTCACGACGCCCTTGATGTGGCCGATCAGCACGCACCCTGCCGCCGCCAGGGCGCTGCCGAGGCGCCTGAGGAAGGCGGCGACCGCCGCCTCCACCTCCGCCTGTGCCACGGGCGCTGCGAACGTCAGTGTGGCCGTGGCCGCGAACACCTCCGGCTGCGCGCCGCCGGTGAGGTAGCGCAGGTCGTGGCCGTGCTCGTGGCCGTGCTCGTGGCCGTCGCCGTGCCTCTGTCCGTCGCTCACGCTCGCACCGCGGCGTAGAGATCCGCGAGGCCGGTGCCCGCGGCCGCGTCGGTCTCCAGCACGGGCGCCGCAGGGTTGAGCCGCCGGACCGCATCGCGCGCCGCACCCGTGGCGGCTTCACCGGCCACGTCGGCCTTGTTGACGGCGACCACGTCGGCGGACTCTATCTGCGCCGTCACCAGCGGCTCGACGACCTCCCAGAGCATCTCCCAGCGCTCGGCGTCCACGAGCGTGAGCGTCGTGACGCGCTCGAGCGACGGCATGAGCGCGCGCACGGTGGCGACCACGGCGCCCGGCGCCGCGAGCCCCGTGGGCTCGACCACGGCGTAGTCGGGCGCGAACTCGGCCTCGATGGCGACGAGCGTCTCCACGAGGCCGGTCTGCAGCGTGCAGCAGATACAGCCGCCGAAGACCTCGCGCACCGGCAGGCCGTGGCGGCGCACGACCTCGCCGTCCACGCCGACCTCGCCGATCTCGTTCTCGACGATGGCGAGCGTGAAGCCGTCGCCGGTGAGCCGCTGCGCCAGGTCGAGCAGCACGGTCGTCTTGCCCGAGCCCAGGAAGCCGGCGACGACGAGGAGCTTCACGCGTACGCCTCGGACTCCGCGGCAGCGACGGGCTCGGCTGCCGCGGCGCTCCGGGCGCCCCCGTCCGCGAACAGCTCCGGGCGGAAATCGGCGAGCGTCAGCTCGTGGCCGGGCTGGGCGACGACGAAGTCGTCGCCCCACTCCTGCGCCACCAGCGCGTCGAGGATGCGGGTGGTGCCGGGCACGTCCTCGACCGCCAGGTCGAACTGCTCGGCGAAGCCCGCCACCCGGGCCCGGTACGGGTCGAGGTCGTAGCGCCCGGTGTCGATGAGCACGATGCGCGTGTAGTGCTGCAGAAGCATGCGCATCATCTTCTCGGCGCGCTCGGCGCCGCGCTTCTCGGTCAGCTTCTCGTGCTCGCTGACGATGGTGTCGCACTCCTCGAGGTAGGCCCTGGCCACGTAGTACGAGCCGCGCTCCTTCTCGTTCTCGGCGGCGAAGGCCTCGTTGGAGCCGAGCAGCATGGCGATGCAGTCGTCCACTCTAGGGATGACCATGGTGGCGTGCTCGGTCTTGAGGCCGAGCACCGAGTTCGAGCAGAGGCCGTAGCCGAGCACGATGGTGGCGCCGGGCACGTCGGCCTCCGCGACCGCCGCCGCCAGAGCGGCCTTCAGACGCTCCGGGCTGAGGTGTAGCTGCGCCTCGAGCTTGTGCGTGTCCACACCCTCGGTGGCGCCGTCGGCCAGCTCGCCCAATACGGCCGGGCAGGCGATGAGCTTGAGGCCGGCCGGCGGCGTGGTCTGCGCCATGTCGTCTGTCATGCGGTCCTCGCGGTGCGTTGGTCGGTCAGGCTGATGGTACCAGTACTGTTTCCTGTAGGCTGCGCGAGGTGTGTGGAGCCGGAAAAGGGAGAAGCCATGGAGTTCGAGAGCGTGATCCGCGGGCGGCGCAGCATCCGTGCCTACAAGGCCGAGCCGGTGCCCGACGACCTGGTGCGTGAGATCCTCGACGAGGCGCGCTGGGCGCCGTCGTCGCGCAACACCCAGGCGTGGAACGTGTGGGTGCTGGGCGGCGACGCCCTCGCGCGCTTCAAAGCTGCGTTCAAAGCCGCCCTGGACCGCGACGAGCCCGAGCGGCTCGACATCACCGGCACGGTCACCGGCGACTGGCCGGCGGCCTGCTCGGCGCGCGCGGTGGAGCTCATGAAGACGCGCGCGGACACGCTCGAGGCGGCCGGCGAGGCCTCCGGCCCGGCCGCCTCCATGGCGCGCATGGCCGACTGCTTCGGCGCGCCCCTGCTGCTCGTGTTCGGCTTCGAGAGCTGTCTCAGCGACGCCTCGGCCTGCTACGACACCGCCTCGCTCGTACTCAGCGCCCAGCTCGCCGCCCAGGACCGCGGCCTCGGCACCTGCCAGTCCACGACCCTTGTGCGTTTCCCGGACCTGCTGCGTGAGGTGCTGCCCGACTCCGACGAGAAGAAGCTGGTCATCGCCATGACGCTCGGCTGGCCCGATCTGGAACACCCCGCCAACACCTTCGCGCGCTCGCGGGCGCCGCTGGACGAGCTCGTCACCTGGGTGTCGTGACGCGGGCACGCGCCTGAGCGCGTGAGCATCTTCCGGCGCATCACCGAGGAAGATGTCCACCGGCGGCGCTGGCAGCTGCTGGCGCTGACGTCGGTCGGCGCCTTCATGTGGCCGCTGGACGGGTCCATCGTCAACGTTGCCCTGCCGGTCATGGGGCCGGCGCTGCACCTCAGCTTCACGGCGGCGGTGTGGGTCTCGGCCGCCTTCCTGCTCACGACGGCCGTGCTGCTCATCCCGGCCGGGCGCGTGGCCGACCAGCACGGCCGCGTGCGCTTCTACCTCTTCGGCATCGCCCTGTTCACGGTCGCCTCGGTGCTGTGTGCCATGAGCACGAACGGCTCGTGGCTCATCGGGGCGCGGATCCTCCAGGGCGCGGCCGCCGCCTTCATCGGCGCCACGTCGGCGGCCATCGTCACCGCCGTCTTCCCGCCGCACGAGCGCGGCCGCGCCCTCGGCGTCAACGTCATGGCCGTCTACATCGGCCTCACCGTCGGGGGCCCGCTCGGCGGGATCATCGTGGACACCATCGGCTGGCGCTGGATCTTCCTCATCAACCTGCCCATCGGCGTGGTCGTGCTGCTGTGGGGCTGGTCCATGCTGCCGCGCGGCGAGCGCGTGGCCGGGGCGCCGCGCCTGGACTGGGCCGGCTCCGTGCTGCTCGGGGTGTTCCTCGTCTGTCTGCTCGTGCCGCTCACCTTCTCGCCGGAGTGGGGCTGGGCGTCGGCGCACACGCTCGGCCTGCTCGCCGTCGCGGCCGTCAGCTTCGTGGCCTTCGTGATCGTGGAACGGCGCATCCAGGCGCCGATCCTCGACCTCGACCTGGTGCTCAAGAACCGGCTGTTCGCGGCCGCCAACACGGCCGCGCTGCTCAACTACATGGCCCTGTACGGCGTCGGCCTGCTGACGGCCGTCTTCCTGCAGCTCGTGCAGGGCCGCTCGGCGGCGCTCACCGGGTGGCTGCTGCTGGCCATGCCGCTGCTGATGGCGGTGCTGAGCCCGTTCAGCGGCCGCCTGAGCGACCGCATCGGCTCGCGCGTGCTCGCCACCGGCGGCATGGTGGCCATCGCCGCGGGCATGGTGCTGCTCGCCCTCACGTCGGAGGCCGCGCCGCTGTGGCAGGTGGCGGCCTGCCTGGGCGTCGTCGGCCTGGGCATGGCGGCGTTCAGCGCGCCCAACACGTCGGCCATCATGGGCAGCGTGCGCCGCGACCAGCTCAGCCAGGCGAGTGCCTTTCTGGGCACCATGCGCACCGCCGGCCAAGCGCTCAGCGTGGCGCTCCTCGGCGGCATCGCCGCCAGCCAGATGGGCGCGGTCGGCAGCCGCCTGCTGTTCACGCACGGCAAGGGAGGCGGCGCCGTGGCCGCGCGGGCCGTCGACGCGTTCGCGCTCGGCTACCGCTACGCCATGCTCGCCGGCGCCGCGCTGGCGCTGACCGGCGCCGCCGTCTCGCTCACGCGCGGCGCGCAGGGCGGAGCGCGCCCGCAGCTGACCGCGCCGCGCCGGCGGAGTCAATCGACGGAGACTGTGGATTGATGGCCCAGGCGCTATCAAGCCGCACGACGGTGCGCACGGACGTCACGCCGGAGCAGCGCGACCGCAAGGCGGCCTGACAGCGCGCGGCCGGCCGCCCGCGACGACAGGCGGGCACGCGGACGACCGGGCCGGCGGCACGCGTGCCGCCGGCCCGGTCGTCGCTGCGTCGTGGGCGTCGCTCTCAGGCCGGGCACTCACCCGGGAGCGCGCACGCGGGCGCGTCCGTCGCCGCGCCGTCGCCGCGCCTCGTGTCGCCGCCCTGCGGCGGCGCTTCGGCGCCGGCCACCTGCGGCGCGCCTTCGATGCTCAGGTGCGGCAGCCAGCTCAGCCACGCCGGCAGGTACCAGTTCCAGCGGCCCAGCAGCTTCATGGCCGCCGGCACCATCACCGAGCGGATGAGCGTGGCGTCGAGCAGCACGGCGACGCCAAGTCCGAAGCCGACCTGCTGGAACATCACCAGATCGCCGGAGGCGAACCCCGCGAACACGGCCACCATGATCAGGGCTGCGCCGGTGATGATGCCCGCCGTGGAGCGCACGCCCTCGGTGACGGCCAGGGCGTTGTCGCCGGTCCTGTCCCAGGCCTCCTTGATGCGGCTGAGCAGGAACACCTGGTAGTCCATCGAGAGCCCGAACAGCACGGCGAACAGGAAGAGAGGCACCCACTGTTCCACCACCGGCACCTGCTGGAACCCGAACAGGCTCGCGCCCCAACCGCGGATGAACACCAGGGTGATGAGCCCGTAGGCCGCTCCGACGCTCAGCAGGTTCAGGACTATGGCCTTTGCCGGGATGACGACCGAGCGGAAGGCGACCAGCAGGAGGACGAAGCTCAGGCTGAGGACGAGCGCGAACACCCAGGGCGTGTAGCCGCTGACGATGTCCATGTAGTCGACGTTGCCGGCGGTCATGCCGGTCACGTAGACGCCGGCTCCCGAGCCGCGGAAGGCCTGCGGGATGAGCGTGCCGCGCAGGTCGCGCACGGCGGAGATGGCGGCGTCTGCGACCGCGTCGCCCTTGAGCGGGACGGTGAGCAGGGTGAGGTCGCCGGCGCTGTTGGTCTGGACCTGAGCCGGGCCGAAGGTCGCGTCGCCTGTGAGCGCGCTCTGCAGCGCGGCGATGCCGCGCTGCACGCCCGGCGAGCCCGCCCGCCCGTCGACGACCACCAGCGCGGGGTTCACCTGCGTCGCCGGGAACTGGCGGTCGAGCACGGCGAACGCCTGCTTGCTCTCGAAGCCGTCGGGGAAGGTGGACACGCCCGACACCCCCGTCGTCATCGAGAAGATGGGTGAGGCGGCGAGCAGCAGGACCGCGGCACCCAGCGTCAGGGCCAGCACCGGCCGGCGCATGGCGCGCTGCGCGATGCGCGCGATCCACGAGCCCCGGCCACTGGTGTCGCCGCCCAGGATGCGCCTGCCGAGGTACGGGATCCTGAGGCTGTCGACGTGGCGGCCCAGGAGTCGCAGCACCGCCGGCAGCAGGGTCAGCGCCGCCACGACGGCCGCGCCCACCACGAGGATGGCGCCCAGGGCCAGGCTCACGAACACGTTGGTGGGCACCAGCAGCAGACCGCACAGGGCCAGCACCACGGTGAGCCCGCTGAACAGCACGGCGCGGCTGGCGGTGCCGCCCGCCACGGCGATGGCGTCGAGGTCGCCGAGCCCGCGACGCCGCTCCTCGCGGTACCGCGAGACGATGAACAGCGAGTAGTCGATGCCGGTGGCCAGGCCCATCATGCTGACCATGTTGACGGCGAACACCGAGACGTCGAAGGCCTGGCCGAACAGCGCCGTGAGCGCCACGGCCACGGTGATGGCGATGAGCGCCAGGAAGATGGGCAGCATCGCCGCGATCACCGCTCCGAACACGATGAGCAGCACGATCAGGGCGATGGGCACGCCCATGGTCTCGCCCTGCCGCAGGTCGCGCTCCGCCTGCTGGCTGAAGTCGCTCTGGATGCTGGCCGTGCCGGTGATCATGGCCGTGAGGCCGCCGCGGCCGTCGGCCGCGGAGACCACGGCGTGCACCTTGTCGATGTTCTTCTCGGCCTGCGCGAGGTCGCCGGCCATCACGATCGGGAGGATCGTCGTGTGCCCGTCCGCCGAGACGAGCGCCTTGCCGCCTCCGGCGTACGCGCTGGCCACGCCGTCGACGACCCCGGGCCCGAGCGCCGTGACCTGCCGCTGCAGGCGGAGCACGGCGGCGCGGAACACCGGGTCGTCCGCCGTCAGCGACGGTGAGCGCACGACGATGACCTCGTTGGCCTTCTGTGGCACGCCCATGCGGTCGGCGAGAAGCTGCCGGCCGACCTGCGAGCCCGGGTCGCCGAAGAAGGTGTACTGGGCGGTGAGGCTGCCGGGCAGCAGGAACACGATGACCGCGGCCGCAGCGGCGAGGGCGAGGGCCCAGGCGCCGACGGTGAGCCACGGGCGCCGCGCCGAGCCCCTCGCCAGGGATGTCGTGGAGAGTCTCATGTGGACCCCTCCCGCCGATCCCCGCGCTGTGCAGGAACCGGAGTAGCTTTGTCCTGTTTGTCGTGCCTGCCCGGCGTTGGACGAGAGGAAACGTCGTGCCGTCGCGGCCGGCGCGCGAGGGCGCGCCGGGACGGTCGTACGCGGGACGGGCCGGGGAGGCGCAGGGCCTCCCCGGCCCGTCCCGGGGGGTGGTGCGCGCCGCACGTGCGGCGCGCTACCTGGTCAGGCTGGAGGAGCCGGCGGGGCCGGCGGCACGACAGGCGGCTCCGGCGGGGGCGGCGGCACGAGCGGAGGTTCGCTCGCCGCCGGTGGCACCATCGGCGGCGGCGTCTCGGCGGCCGGCATGACCTGCGGGGCAGGCGCAGCCGGGGGCGCCTCGAGCGGCGGCGGGGGCGGCGGCGGGGCCAGCGGCTGGGTCGCCGACGTCTGCATGGGCTGCGCCGGAGGCGGCGGAGGCGGAGAGGCGTAGCCGCCGCCACCGTAGCCCGCGACCGTGCCGGCCGCGGGGTGTGCGACCTGGCGGTACTGGAAGTTCCCGAAGCCCAGCACCAGCATCATGATCGGCATGAACAGCCAGAGCAGGATGCCGAATCCGGTCCCTTGGCCGAAGTTCTTGGCGACGTCGAGGGCGATGAACAGCGACATGACCCAGATGGCGATGATGAGCAGCCATCCCACGATCGGGATCCACCCGAGCAGCGCCCCGACCAGCATGATCCAGAACCACGACGTGGGGCGGCCGGCGATCTTGATCCAGATCCAGAGGTTGTAGAACGGGATGATGATGGCCCAGCCGGGGTGGCCGGCCTTCACGAAGGTCTTCCACCCCCCGATGATGACGATGACGTAGAACGCGACGATCACGAGCCACATCACTGCCGCTCCCGCGCCGCTCAAGCTGGAGCTGTAACTGTAGTCCATCGCTGCCGCCTCCTTGTGCGTGCCCTGAGCAAGCGCTCTCCCGTGAGTTCAGCGCCGGCGTTCCTCATCCTGCCCGCCGCGGTCCCCTCGTAGTCCTTTCGCGCGCGAGCGGCTCTACGCGCGTCCCACGACCTGGCGGTACTGCGAGCCGCCGAACCCGAGGATGAGGTACATGAGCCACGGGAAGAGCCACAGCAGGATGCCGAAGCCGGCTCCATGGCCGAAGTTCTGGCTCACGTCGATGGACACGATGATCGCGATGACGATGTTGACGATCGGGATGAAGTAGAGGATCAGCCACCAGCCGGGGCGGCCGGCCATCTTGATGATGAGGTAGATGTTGAAGAAGGGGATGATGGCGCCCCAGCCGGGCTTTCCGGCCTTCTGCAGCGTCATCCACAGGCCGGCGATGACCAGGATGACGAAGGCGAGCTCAACGATGAGCATCGTCGTCCCGAAGAAGATCCCCCAGACGTCGGTGGCGGTGGACTCTGCTGCGATCATGGCTCCTCCTCGGATGGGGGCGGGTGCCGGGAAGCGCTGCTCGCCCCGGTCCGCCGCTCTCCTGTCGGCACGGCCGGCCACGGCCTTGAGTCGGCCGTCTCCGGCGACGATGCTGTCACAAGCTACCGGAGGGAGAGCCATGAGCCGTGCTCCGCACCGCATCGCCGCCGGCGTGTTCCGCGTCGGCCTGGGCGGTGTCAACGCGTTCCTGATCCAGACCGGGGACGCCGGGCTGGTGCTCGTCGATAGCGGCACGCGCGCCGGCGCGCGTGCCATCGGCCTGGCGATCCGCGACCTGGGGCAGACGCCGTCCGACGTGCACGGCATCGTCGTCACGCACCTCCACGGCGACCACACGGGCGGGCTCGCCACCGTCAAGGAGAGGACGGGCGCCGAGGTCTGGATGCACCCGGCCGACGCGGCGGCGTTGCGCGAGGGCGTGCGCACGCGCGAGGTCCAGTTGGGCCCGGGGCCGGTGCGCGGCGTGGCGGCCCGCGCCGTCAATCGGCGCGCTGACGCGGAGAGGCGGGACGACCCCGTCGCCGTGGAGCACGAGGTGGGCGACGGCGAGGAGCTGCCGTGGGACGGCCTGCGCGCCCTGTACGCGCCGGGTCACACGGCAGGCCACCTGGCGCTGCTGCTGCCGCGCGGCGGCGGCGTGCTGTTCGTCGGCGACGCCGCCACCAACTTCGGGTGGCTCAGCTGGGGACCCATCTACGAGGACATCGCGGAGGGTGAGCGCAGCCTCCGCAGGCTCGCGGCGCTGGACTTCGAGGTGGCCGCGTTCGCACACGGCCGCACGATGCGCTCCGCGGCGTCGGCGCGCTTCCGCCGGCGCTGGCCGCCGCAGGGGTGAGGGCGGCGGCGGGTGCGGCGCGCGGTCCGGCGGGTCGCCGTCGTGCGGCCGCCGTCAGCCCGCCGCCGACCCCTCCGGCGCTGCCTGCGCCGCGACGAAGTCGTCGATCTCGCCGAGCAGGTCGCAGATGCGCTCCGGCGGCAGCCACGAGGCCGTGACGGAGTTGCGGGCGAGCGCCGTGATGTCGTCGCAGCTCAGCGCCAGCGCCTCCTGTACGGCCTCGTAGTTGGCTGCAAGATAGCCGTCGAAGTAGGCGGGGTCGTCCGAGTTGACGGTCACGTGCACGCCGGCGTCGAGCAGCCGCTTGAGCGGGTGCTGCGTGAGGTCCGGCGTGACCTGCAGCTCGAGGTTGCTGAGCGGGCACATGGTGAGCGGCACGCCGAGGCTCGCCAGGCGCATCTCGAGGGCGGGGTCGTCGATGGCGCGCACCCCGTGGTCGACGCGCACCACGTGCAGCAGGTCGAGCGCCTCCTGGATGTACTCGGCGGGACCCTCCTCGCCGGCGTGGGCGACCGCGTGGTAGCCGGCGGCGCGCGCCGCGCGGAACACGTCGACGAAGTCGCGCGGCGGGTGGCCGGCCTCGGCGGAGTCGAGGCCCACCCCGGTGATGAGGTGGCGGTAGGGGCGCGCGGTCTCGAGCGTGGCCATGGCGCTCACCGGGCTCTGGTCGCGCAGGAAGCACATGATCAGGCGTGAGCTCATGCCCCACAGGCGCTCCGCATCGCTGAGCGCGGCGCGGATGCCCTCGATGAACACGGGGAAGCGCACGCCGCGCGGCAGGTGGCTCTGCGGGTCGAAGAAGACCTCCACGTGGCGGGCGCCGTCGTCGTGCACGCGCCGCAGGTAAGCCTCGGTGAGCTCGTAGAAGTCCTGCTCTGTGCGCAGGACGGCGACGCCCTCGTAGTACAGGTCGAGGAAGTGCTGCAGGTCGTTGAAGCGGTACTGGGCGCGGCACGCCGCGGCGTCGGTGAAGGGCAGCTCGATGCCGTTGCGCTCCGCGAGCGCCAACATCATCTCGGGCTCCAGCGTGCCCTCGATGTGCAGGTGGAGCTCGGCCTTGGGGATGCCCCGGATGAACTCGCGCATGCGCTGGTCGACTCCCACGTGTCCTCCCCCGGAAGGTGCCGTCTCGCCTCCTGACGCCTCGCTTGTACCCGCTGCGGGGGGAGGTGAGTCTGCGAATCGCCGTGCCGCCGGGCCAGACCTGCGTCCGCCGCCCGGCCGTTCTGTCACCCCGCGGTGCTACAGTCGGCGCATGGATGGGGCCGGGAGAGCACGCTTGCGGGCGGGGCGCGGACCGCGCTGGGTGGTCGCAACACTGGCCGCCGCGCTCGTGCTGGCCGCCGTGACGGCCGGTGGATGCGGGGGCGGGTCGGCGGCAGAGAGTCCGGCCGGCGGATCGGGCGGCAGCGGCGGCGGAGGTCAGGCCACGGCGAGTGCGCCGCCGGCAGGCTCCGCAACTCCGGCCGCGTCGCAGTCGCCCGCAGCCTCCGCAGGCGGCGGCTCCGGCGCGTCCACGGCCGGCGGCGGTACGGCGGCAGGCGTCACCCGCGTCGTGTTCGTCGACGTCGGCCAGGGCGATGCGTCGGTCGTCCGCTCGGGGTCGTGGGCGGGGCTCATCGACGGCGGCCCGCCGGGCTCAGAGGCCGCCGTGGGGCGCGCCTTGGCCGGTCTCAAGGTCCGCCGGCTCAATGCCGTCGTCGTCACGCACATGCACCAGGACCACACCGGCGGCCTGCCGCGCCTCGTGCGCCGGTTCCGGCCCCGTACCGCCTACGTGGCGGGGCCGGTCGACGGCACGCTCCGGAGGGCCTTCGCCGCAGCCGGCACGCGCATCGTCCAGGTCCGCCGCGGGCGGAGCCTGCCGGCGTGGGGCGCCGCGAGGGCACGGGTGCTCGGCCCGGCGGCGCTGTCGAGCGACGACATCAACGAGAACAGCGTCGTCGTCCTCATGCGCGCCGCGGGGCGGCGCTTCCTGTTCACGGGCGACTGCACCGGGACGCCCGAGGAGGTCGTCGGCGAGCTCTGCGCCCGGGGCCCGCCGGTCACGGTGCTCAAGGTTGCGCACCACGGCTCGGATGGCTCGACGTCCACCACGTTCCTCGACGACGTGCGCCCGCGCTTCGCGGTGATCAGCGTCGGCCCCAACGAGTACGGTCATCCCACGCCGGAGGCGCTCGCGCGTCTGCGCCACGCCGGCGCGACCGTCTTCAGCACGTGGAAGAACGGCTCCGTGACCTTCACGGTCGGGAGGGCCGGGGCGCTGAAGCGGTCATGCGCGCGCTCGCAGGCGCCGGTGCGCGGCGCCGCCGACGCGCGCGCCGGCGCGGCCGAGTGACCGGCGCGCCCGCCAGGATCGCGCCGCGCTCTCAGGCGCCGGCCGGCTCGAAGCGGGCCACGCCCGGCGCGTCCAGCCGCACCCAATCGCCGCGCACGCCCTCGTGCAGGGCGCCCAGCTCGGCGTGCAGCATCGCGATGCCGCAGTCGATAGGCGCCGTCCAGTAGGAGCCCGGCGCCGCCGATAGCACCAGCGCCCGGCCGTCGAGGCTGAAGCGCCAGGGCTGGCGGTTCGCGCCCGAGGGCGCCAGCCTCGCGGCCTCAACGGCGCTCACCGCCCAGGCCGGCCACGGCTGCCGGCCTCCACGGGTGAGCGCCGGGGCGATGTCGTCGACCTGGCGCCGCGCCGCGGAGCGCACCGCGGCGCTCATCATGCGCTCCACCAGCGCCTTGCGTTCGAGCGGGTGGCCGACCGGCGTGACGGCGACCACGTCCTCGCCGGGGGCAAGCTCCACCAGCCGGGCGGCCGTCATGCGGTCGAACATGCCGGCCACCCAGCAGGTGCCGAGGCCCAGGCGGGTCGCCTCGAGGACCAGGGCCTCACCGACGTAGCCGGCCTCCACCTCGGCGCCGGCCGGCGCGACGAACGCCGCCGCCCACGGCGCTCCCTCGACGCGGCCGTAGGCGCCGCCGACGCGCTCGCCGAGGCCGGTGAAGAGCTCGGCCGCGTCCTGGAGGAGCTCGACCCTCGCCCCGGGCGCGAGGCGGAAGCGGTCGCGGAGCTCGCGCAGTGCGGCCAGCGCCGATGCCGGCACCGGGCGCGGCGTGTACCGGCGCCGGGAGCGCCGCACGGCGATCGCCGCGAACCAGGCCGGGTCGAGCGTCGGCTGCCCGGCCGCGGGCGGATTCGCTTCCATGTCGGATCCGCTGCGCCCGCCGGCCTACGCGATCTCCTCGCCGGCGTGCGGACCGGGGCTCATGTCCCACACCGACTCGACGGTGATCTTGACCACGTACTTCATGGGCGGCAGGTGCAGCTGCTCGCTGATGGCCCGCAGCTTCTCGTTGACGTCGTCAAACACGTCGCCGTGGTCGATGAGCTCGGCGGTCCCCTTGACCTGCATCGCGACCTTGCGCTCGGGGTCGTGGATGCCGACGGCCACGCGCGGGTCGTGCTGCAGGTTCTCGCGCGTCTTGTGGCTGAACATGTCGGCGAAGTAGAGGTGCTCGTCGTCAAGCAGGGCGCCGCTACCTTTGATGGAGATGTTGGGCATGCCGTCGGCGCCCACCGTGGCCACCCACACGTTGTGGCCGCCGGCGAGCAGGTCGTGCAGATCCTGGGGGATGACAGTCATGGGACCCTCCTCGTGGTCGTCGCCGCTCACTCTACCCCGGGTGCAGGTGGTGCGAGCGTTTCACCGGGGCATGCTGCAGGTGATCCGCGGTGGCCGCCCCGCCCGCCCCTCACCGGTCGGTCGCGCGCTGCTAAAGAGCGCGTGTCCGTGACCCGATACAGCACGTGGGCGTCCAACGGGACGCGACCGCGGAAAGCGGCGGGAGAGGGGATGCTGGCCTCCCAGCTCGACTATCTGATGTTCATGTACGGGCTGGGCTTCCTGCTGCTCGCGATCACTCTGCTCGGGCTGAGCGCCAGTGTGGCCTCGCCGCTGCCGTGGCGCTGGCTGGCCGTGTCCTCCTGCCTGCTCGGTGCGTTCTCACTGGTTGACGCCGTCAGCATCGCCTTCGGCGAGCACGCGGCGCTCGAAGCCGCAGAGGCGGCGCTGCTCGTGGCCACCGGCGCGCTGCTCGTCGAGTTCGCACGCCGCAGCTGGGCGTGCGTCGGCGGCCGCCAGGTGGGGATCTGGGTCCTGCTGCCGCTCCTCGCCCTCACGGCGCTCGGGCTCTTCGACGGGGCGC
>Ga0172371_10002537_pt1 | contig 28923 bp, 20 predicted proteins | sample Lak12m_FD_114543 | JGI IMG/M metagenome (GOLD analysis project Ga0172371, IMG submission 114543) | Freshwater microbial communities from Kabuno Bay, South-Kivu, Congo - kab_022012_12m | ecosystem: Environmental > Aquatic > Freshwater > Lake | place: Democratic Republic of the Congo: South-Kivu...
CCGCAGGCGGTCGATGCTCGGCTCGACTCGGCCGGGGAACTGCAGGTTCTCAGGGGGTCCAGGGGGACCCCGCTGGCAGAACGGGCAAGGAGCGGCCTCCTTACCTGCAGTGAGCCGTGTCGCTGAGGACCGGCAGTGTGCGAGAGCCGTGCTCTCGCCCGCACGCGGGCGGGTGGCAGCCGCGACCTACCGGGGGGGCCCCAGCGCAAGGCTGCCAACGGTTTTCTGAAGCAGCCCTGGGGTTGCGCCGGGCTGCAACCGGCGCACATTACGGCAACTGTCTGCGCGGGTGCCGGAAGGGGCACCCAAGCCGCTGCCAGTGGGGTCTGCCCGACGCCGGGCCCTGGCTGGCGAGGAGGTACGGCTATGGAAGGGTTCGCGCTCTCGCCCTGGGACTACGCCGTGTTTGCCGGCTACGTCCTGGCCCTCTGTCTGCTTGGCTTCTGGGTCGGCCGCAGGGAGCGCAAGGATATCGCCGACTACTTCCTGGCGGGGCGCTCGCTGCCCTGGTATGTCGTCGGGGGTTCCTTCATCGCCTCAAACATCAGTTCCGAGCACTTCATCGGCATGATCGGCTCGGCCTGCGTCTACGGTATCTGCGTGGCCTGGTGGGAGTGGGGCAACATCGCCTCGTTCACCCTCCTGATCTGGTTCTTCATCCCGTTCCTTCTCCTGACCCGCGTCTACACCACTCCCGAGTTCCTCGAGAAGCGGTTCAACCCGGCCCTGCGCTCGTTCTTCGCCATCGTGACGGTGCTCAGCAACGTGGTGGCGTTCATGGCAGCGGTGCTGTATGGCGGCGGCCTGGCCCTCAGCGAGCTGTTCCACTGGCCCCTGTGGGTCGCCATTCTGGCGTTGGGCATCGTCGCGGGCGGGTTGGCTATCTGGGGCGGTCTGCGGTCCGTGGCCTGGACCGACTTCATGACCCTCATCGTCATGGTTGTCGGTGGGCTCCTGGTGACGGTCTTGGGCCTCTACCTGCTCTCGGGCGAGGCGCACTCGCTGGCGCAGGGCTGGGCCGTGATGATCGACCGCAACCGAGCGGTCGCGGGTCCCTGGGCGGAGGCCGTGGCGGCCACGGCCCCCAAGATCGTGGGCACTGGCTCGTACCATCGCCTGTCGGTCATCCAGCCGCTGACGCACACGCTGTTGCCATGGCCGTCCATGATCTTCGCGGTGTTCTCCATCAGCATCTGGTACAACGTCATCAACCAGTTCATGATCCAGCGCGTACTGGGGGCCCGGAGCATGTACGACGCCCGCATGGGGCTGGTCATGGCCGGGTACCTGAAGGTGCTCATGCCTTTCCTGGTCGTCGTGCCGGGCCTGATTCTGTTTGCCCTGCATCCCGAGATCCTGATGCAGCCGTGGGACCAGGTGCAGCCCGAGGCGGACAAGGGCTACGTGAGGCTGTTGCAGATCCTGATCCCAGCGGGGCTGCGGGGCCTGTTCCTGGCGGCCCTGTTCGGCGCCATCCAGTCCACCGTGAACTCGGTGCTGAACTCCACCGCCACGATCTTCACGGTGGACATCTACCAGCGCCTGGTGCGCAAGGACGCCACGGAACGGCAGTTGATCGACGTCGGCGTGTGGTCATCGGTCGTGTTCCTGGTCATCTCGATCCTGCTGGCCGGCGTGATCAACCAGTTGCAGGGAAGCCTCTTTGTCTACATCCAGACCCTCTACGCCTTCTTCGCGCCACCGTTCGCGGCCGTCTTCCTCCTCGGCATCCTCTTCCGGCGCATCAACGGCCGCGGCGCCACGGCCGGCGTGGTCACGGGCTTCGCCATGGGCCTGCTGATGAAGCTCCTGGTGCAGTTCATCCCGGCGCACCCGAAATGGCTGGAGCCCTTCATGACTCAGGCCATCCTCAACTGGGCCCTGGCGGTGGCGGTCTGTGTCGCGGTCAGCCTGCTGAGCGCGCCGCCCAGACCCGAGCAGGTGAATGACGACCTGACCATCAACTGGCGCCGGCTGAACCTCTTCGCCGAGATCGGCACGCGCTGGTACAACAGCGTGGTGCTGTGGTGGTTGCTCTTCTGCGGCATCGTCGTGGGGCTGATGCTGTGGTTCTCCGGCCTGGTGTTCGGCGGGTGAGGGGGCCAGGGTCTTGGCAGGGCGAGCCGGACACCGGAACCCCCCGGCCCGCTCGCTGAAGCGTCGCTCGCACTGCCGGCTGGAGCCGGAACTCCGGCCGGAGTCCCGCGGCAGCGAGTGCCGACCTCGGGCGGTCCGAGGGGGCCTCTACGGCAGGGACAGGCTCAGACTGGGTACACCGATGGCCGCCGCCGGCCCGACGCCGGCCTTGACCTCCAGGACCACGGTACCTTCCTGGCCCGCCATCTCGCGCGGTGTCGGCACCTCGATGACCACGGACGGCTCCCTGCGGGGCGCCCCGTCCCCGGGGCCCGCTGCCGCCAACTCCAGGTTCCCCATGAGGGTCCATTCGCGCGCCGGGCCCACGAGCTTGAGGGTGACCATTGCCTCGGCGCCCGCGGGCGAGTCGGCGGTGAGTCCCAGGAGCCCCCGGAGCACGGCGGGACCCTCGGGCAGGCGCACGGGCCATTCCGCCCGCCAGCCGGAGGCGTCCGGCGTGGGCCGGAGGGGAAGGGACAGCCCCCGAGGCCCATAGGCGAAGCCGTCCTGGAGCCTCAGCGCGCCGCCCGTCACGGCCACGGCACTCGCTCCCTCCGGGGTCGCGGTCCAGCCCTTCGGGGGCGGGCTGGCCGCGAGGTCCATCAGGACGGGTGCCAGGCCCACCAGCCAGGCCTCGGTCACCCACATCCGCGTTGCCGCCGTCGCGCCCTCGGCCGGCTGGACCGTCCATTCGAGGTCGTGCACTTCGGTCGGGACCTCGACCACGATGCCGGCGGGGTCGGCCGCGACGCCGGGGACCAGCCCGACCTCGACGGGGGCTGCCGCGTCTGGCCACGTCACGGAGAAGCGTGCCGGGGGCTCGCCGTCGGGTACCCGCGCCAGCAGGTATAAGCGCCGTGGCCCACCCGCCGGCGCGCGGAAGCGTCCCCGGACGCTGCCGCCGGCCTGGGCGCGGATCTCCAGAACGCTCTCACGCACGCCGCTCGAGCTCGCCAGGGAGCGCAGGCCAACGTGCCCATCCGAGCGACCGAACTGTCCTACTGCCAGGGGCTTGCCGCCTCCGGCCAGCCACTCGGCACGGTCCGCCTCTGCCAGGAGGTCCGTGGCACGACACGCTGCCTCGAAGGTCACCTCGCCGGAGGGGCACGGGCGAATGTCGCCGAACTCCCACCAGAGCTCACCCAGCGAGTTCCGGCTGGTCGGTGTGGTGGCGGCCGTGAGCGTGGTGAAGGGCTCCTCGCCCCACACCTCGCCGTAGGGGTCCGGCCGGCGGATCATGGTGGTAACCTTCCCACAGGGATCGCTGCCGTACATCACCCGTCGGCGCCCGGCAGGATCGAGGCGGTAGAAGAGGAGGCGAGGGCCCTTGTCGGTGGGGGGCTGGCCCCAGTCGCGTGGGTACATCAGGCAGCGGCGGTCCTCGGCGACGATGCACTCCTGGCCCGGTCCCTGCCGGAAGCGCAGGGCCACCTTGTGCGCAGCCAGCCCCCTGAGCGTGAGTTCGGCCCGGCCGTTCCGCGGGACGTCCGTGAAGTCCATCCAGCCGCTCTGGACGCGCTGGTATGCCGACACGCCCATGGGGTAGTGCGTCTCGACCGCCGGGCCGCCCATGAGATCGAACACGCCCCAGGGCTCGAAGGCCGGCCCGTAGAAGTCCGGCCAGCCGGCCAACTGGTGCCCCATTTCATGCATCATGACCGACAGCGGGAACATCTCCAGCTCGGCGGCCGGAGGCACGGCGTCGATGGTGCCATCGGCGGCCGAGGAGGGGGCCTTTCGCCACTTGGTCGCCGAGTAGCTGCTCAGTGGCGACGGCAGCCCGAGCCAGGCCTCGTCCCACAGGTCCGCCAGGTGCATCTTGCCCAGGACCTCCTTGAGGTGGCCCCAGCCGCGGTTGACGCCGCCGGTACCCCAGTCGGTGTTCAGGAAGACCAGGAGGTCCGGCGTGCGCCCATCCGCCAGGCGGACCTTCTCGCGCGCCTCGGGGCCGACGATGCCAGAGGCGCGCAGCGTCTGCGCCACGATCACCGGCCAGCTCTCGCCGAAGGGCTCCATGCCCGGCTTCCAGTGCGGGACCTTGGTGATCCGGCCTGGCAGGCGCAACCACTCCGTGACCTCGCCCTCGACATCGAGGCGGCCATCGCTCACGTCCAGGAAGTACTCCCGGACGCTGCCGGCCATGCCGCGCCCCTCGGGCGTCTGTCGTGGTTCGCCCAGCCCGAAGAAGAGCTGCCGGAAGCTCTCCCGGGTGTACGTCTCGGGGTGGGGCACGTCCTCGAAGTCGGCCAGGAAGACCTTCAGCACCTTCACCGTGCGCGGGTCCTCCGCGGCAGCGGCGGCAACCGACCCCCACGCCAGCACGGCGCTGGCCAACACGCCCGCAGTCACGGCGGTATGTCCCGGCACGGTAGACCCCTCCGGGCCGTAGCGGTCCACGATGGCTGGCGCCCGGCCCCGTGGACACCATGGCCCCCCTCTGACGCAGGTCAAGGCGGTCGGCGCGGGACGATGGGACCCATGGGAGGGATAGGACGTATGGGACCGATGGGACCACGCGCCGCCGGACGGCGGGAACGCACTCTCCCGGAGTGGCCACTGTCCATGGCGTAACGGTGACCCTGACGGCGCGGCGCAGCGTCCCCAGAGCCCCATGCCTCCCATTCCTCCCATACCTCGCATACCTCGCATTCCTCGCATTCCCCCGCCCCGGCGGCGCGCCTTCCGGGCGATGGGACCGAAGCGAGGGATGGGACGTATGGGACCGATAGGACTGCGCGCCGCCGGCAGGGGAGTATGCCCATCCGGGCATAGGCCCCGATGCCTCTGGCGCGGCGTTCCGGGACCGCGGGGGCCCTCATCGGGTCACGGCGAACAGGCGCGTCTGGCCGGCCGCGAAGGGGCAGCCGAAGGCGGCGCCGGCGGCGGTCCAGCCGTCGAACAGGTCGCGGACCTGGACCGTCTCCAGCCAGCGCAGGATGGCCTCTCCGGCCGCGGGGGCGGTGATCGCCACCAGGTCCCGGGAGGCGTGGACCGTGAACTCCGGTGGGGCGTAGCAGTGCACGCCGGCCTCCTCGGCCCAGCGGCGCGCCAGGGCCTGGCTGAGGGGCGGCACGCTGCACCAGATGAGCCGACCGCCAGCGGGGAGGGCCCGTTCCAGGCCGGCCGCGGGACCGTCGCTGAAGCGCATCCAGCCCGCTCCTTCGCCCAGGCAGCGCGGGCGCACGGCCTCGAGGCGGCTGAGGCCCTCGCCGGTGGCCGACAGGATGGCCTTGCCGGTTCCCCCCGCCTGATCGACGCGCAGGGGCAGGCCCGTGATGGCCGCGGGGGCCTCGTCGTGCCAGCGTTGCGTCTGCGGATCCACCAGGCCCGGTGCACCCACGACGACGACGGTCCGGCCACCCGCCTGCAGCATGGCCTGCAGGAGCGCCAGGTCCTGCGGCCGTGCCGCGGTGGCGTCGGCGATCACCACCAGCCGGACGCGTGCCGGCAGTCGCCCCAGGTCACTCAGCAGCCAGACCCCGACCGGAGCTCCACTCCGCCCGAGGGCATGGAGCAGGTCTGCATGGGCCACGCGCGGGAGGGCGGTCTCCGGCGGCAGCCAGGCGAAGCGGGTGTCATCCACGACGAAGGCGATCTCCTCCGCCGGAGTCCGGTCGTAGGTGGGCCCGGTGGCCTGGAGCGCCATCTGGTGGGCGAACTCCGCCATCAGCCCGGGGTCGTGGTGCCAACTGCTGAGCAGGGAGAACCACTGCCTCTCGGCGCCGTGGACCATGTCGTTGGCCAGCACCCGGCGATGCATGGCGATGGCGCCGCCGCGAGGATCGGCGGGGTCGTAGAGGGTATGCCAGTGGGCGTGGTGCAGCCAGGAGAAGAGGTCGTTTTCGTTCACGTAGAGCTTGCCGGCGGCCAGGATGCTCTCGGTCGCGGAGGTATAGAGGTCGTAGCCGGTGGTCAGGTGGCGGAAGTTGTGGAGGGGGATGCCCGCCAGGAAGTCGAGGTCGGGGGACTCGAGCAGCCGGCGCAGGGCGAACTGCCCGGCCAGGTGCTGTCGTGGCTCGCCGGCGAGCTGGATGACATACCCGTGGAAGGTACCGGTCAGGGTCCGGCCGCCGGTCGTTTCCTTGATCACCCGGCAGAAGCGCGTGATGACATCGCTCGCAAGGTCCGAGGCGAACTGGGCGTAGGCTGCGGATTGCTGCCCGGCCTCGTCCGGCGGGTAGACGTCCCAGCCTGGGCGCTGGCGCGCGGCGGGATCAGGAACCGCCCTCCAAGGGTAGCCCTGCTCGCCGCACCAGCGCGCGAAGGCGGCGGTGGTGGTGGGCGAGTAGTCGGCGAACTGGCCATCGTTGCAGCCCCAGGCGAACCACTCTTCGGTGACCTCGCCCGTGGGCATGAAACCGAGCACGCGGCCAGCCCAAGGCTGCTGGGCGCAGTGGTCGATGAGGGCGCGGAGGCAGGTCTCCTGCTGGGCTTGCCACTCTGCCGAGGCGATGGACGCCGCGAGGGTCCCGGTCTCATCCCAGGCCAGGTCGCCGGCGGCCGTCCGCACGCGGGCGATGCTGTCGGGGTGCTCCTGCATCCAGAACACGGGCAGGGCCAGGGAGACGCGGACCAGCAACCAGGCCTCGGGGTTGGCCTGCAGCGACAGGCAGACTCTCTCGTCCACCTGGCCGAAGTCGTAGCGGTCAGGCGCGGTCCACGTCGGCGCCGCGATCTGGTGCACGTGCCGGCCGGCGGCCGCGGGGACGACCAGCACAGTGGCCCCCGCCGCACCGAATTCGGACACGTTGCCGGGCTGGTAGTCGTAGGAGGCGTAGCCGCTCCACGCCAGGGGGTTGCCATCGACGAACACCGTCGGCCGGCCGCGGTACTGGCGCCGCTCGGTGCGCGGGAACTCCGGCCGGCTCGGGTTCGCGACCGTGGTCTCGGCCTGGGCGCTGGAGGCCCGGTAGCCGTCGACCACCAGTCCCGCCGTGAGCCGTCGTCCCGGCAGATACCAGGGCGCCGACCGCGTCACCTCCACGCGGCCCTCCTCGGCCAGCCGCCGGCGTTCCTCTGCGTCGAGGCGGAGGCGCCAGAGGGTCAGGGGCTCGTCCCGCACCTCGAGGTCCACCGTCGCATCAGCCCTCACGCCGGCGGCCGCCAGGGCGAAGCGGGCCGGGGTGCTGGGCAGCAGCGTCGCCGGGGCGGCCAGGGCGCTGACACGGACCCCCGGGGCATCCGGGTAATGCACGGTCCACTCCCGCAGCGCCAGGGCATACTCGACCCCGGCCTCGATGCCGCCCACGTGCAGGTTGATGCTGGTGGGGAAGCGCGGCGTGGTCGCCTGGCCGGGCTGGTTGGTGCGCAGGTTTGCCAGGTCGAAGCGGACCTCCCGGTCGCCGCCCGGCGGCACCCCGGCATCGCCCTCGACGGCCCACTGCCGGGCGGGGCCATCCGGCTCCGGTGACCAGGGGATTTCCCCCATCGACACGGTCAGACTGACCGGACGCTGGCCCTGGTTTGCCACCCGGACCGTCACCGCCTTCGGCAGGCGGCTGATCCGGTCCGAGAAGCACAGGACCGCGCCCTTGCCCGGCTTGCAGGTGAAGCGCCAGAGGCCCCATGGCAGGCCATTCCACGCCAGTGCCCGCAGGTCGTTGCGGTCGGTGTCCTGGGCGCGCTGCACGGGATTGCCCGGCGGCTGCACGCCGGCGACCGTCTCGAAGACCTGCCAGGGGTCCACGGCAGGTCGCGAAAACGGATCGTCGGGGTACCTGTCGGCGGCGCCGACGGCACCCGCAGCAGCAAGGACCAGTGACGCGGGAAAGCGCACGGCAGGGGGCTCCTCGTCTCGAGCATCAGGGCGCCCCCGGCGCGGGCGCGGGGAACGGCTCCTCGTCGGTCTGCTCGAGGTTGTCGGCGATGACCACGCGTCCGCGGGCCTGGTTGGCGATGCGGGCCTGGCCGTAGAACTCGTTGCCGGTGATGACCGCGGAGCGCACGTCGGGCCTCAGCACGATGGGCACCGGGTTGCTGTTCACGCCGGCGGTGTTCTGGCTGTTGATGAAGACACACCCCTGGATCGAGAGGCGGCCGCTCTCGGCGATGATCATCTCCGGGGCCTTCCGGCTCTCCGGATGGATGCAGTAGAAGTGGCAGTTGCTGAAGGAGATGCGGCCTGGCCCGGCGAGCCGAGCGAGGGCGGTACCCCGCTGGCCGTCAACGCTGCCGAAGAGCCCGCAGGCGGTGAAGCGGACCGGCCCGTTGTTGGTTTCGCGAACCACCACATCCCCGAAGAGCTGCGCGTTGACGAAGCTGACCCCCGCGTGGCCCTGGGTCTCTTCGACCAGCACTGCCGTGTGGCACATGTCCGCACCCCCGCCGGTGATCAGGTGGTTCCCCGGGCCGGCGTAGGGCCCCGGGCCACGGCCGGCCACAAAGCGGAAACCGATGTCGTAGCCGATACAGAAACACCCCGTGAGCTGCTGCCAGTCGGAGCGCCCCAGGATGAAGGCCTCGCCCTGGGCCAGGGTGAACTTCTCCACCTCGCCCTGGCCCCCCGTCCAGAAGGGCCAGAGGTGGACATTCTCCACGCGCCCCACGTCCAGGCACAGGTCGATGAAAAGGCCGCGCCGGAGGGCCTGGGCGTAGAGCCCGCGGATGTAGTGGCGGCCGGCCGGCGCGCTGCCGAAGTCCACGGCCTGGTAGGGGTTCACCATGAGCACGTCGATGATGGATAGGTCATCGGCCGCCGCGGTCTGGGCTGTCCAGGGGTAGGGGACCGGGGGGTTGGTGTTGGTTTGCTCCGGGTAGAAGAGGGTCAGGCCCTTGAGGGTGCTGTTGGCCTGCATGCGGATGAAGGCGGTGCCGTTCTCTTCGCCCTTGCCCGCCGTGACCAGGAGCACGGAGCCCCCGAGCCTGGCCGGAGCGGCCGGGTCTGCCGGGTTCTGCAGGAACTCCGTCCGCGGTGGCGCCCGCCACACGCCCTCCAGGGTCACTCCCCGCGGCAGGGACAGATTGCCCTTGAGCAGGTAGTTGCCGGTGGGCACCGAGACGATGCCGCCACCGGCCTTCCCTGCCGCATCGAGGGCCGCTTGAAAGGCCGCCGTGTCGTCAGTCAGCCCGTCGCCCTTGGCGCCGAAGCTGCCGATGTCTGTGCCCCCTGCCGGGCCCGCGCCGGCCGCAACGCCCGCCAATAACAGCGCCGGAAGCGCAAAGCGCGCGAATGCCGGGAATGCCATGGCTAGACCTCCACTCAGACCTCCCGTCCCAGGCCGTGACGCAGGAGGAGGCTGGAGCTCACGGTACCGCCCCCATACCGCGATACAAGCGGCCCGGGGGTATCGCTGCGCTCGATCCCCGGCTACGATCTGCCACCCCTCCGGGGTCGAATGGGAGGGGGGCGCCAGCCCGGGGGTGTCGCTGCGCTCGAGCCCCGGCTACGATCTGCCACCCCTCTGGGGTGGAATGGGATCGGACGCATCCCGGAGGGACGCCAGGCCGTAGCCCGGGGGTCGAGGCGCCTTTCACGCCGGCGCTCCCGTGCTCTGCCCCGGAATCACGGGAGCCAGGCCGTAGGCGCGGGCCCGGTCCGCGATGGCCGCGAGCGCGGCGGCCGTCTGGGGCGCGGGGGCCACAGGGCACGGGCGGCCGAGCCATTCGTACTTGGCGCCGGTCGAGGGGTTGCACGGCAGCAGGGCCACCTCCCGCAGGCCGGTTTCGCGCAGGAAGGCGAACACCGCAGCCAGATTCGCGGGCGTGTCCGTGATGCCTGGAATCAGCGGCACGCGGACCTGCACCGCGCGGCCGGCCAGGCGACGGGCGTTCCGGAGGATGCGGCGGTTCCCCGCGCCGGTCCAGCGCCGGTGCTCGTCAGGGTCGGCAAGCTTGACGTCGAGCAGCACCAGGTCCGTGTGACGCAGCAGGCGCTCGAGGACAGGCCAGGCACAGGCACCGCAGGTCTCGATGGCCGTGTGGATGCCCGCTGCCCGGCAACCGGCGAGGACCGCCTCCGCAAAGGCGGGTTGGCGGGTCACTTCGCCGCCGGTCAAGGTCACCCCGCCGCCGGAATGCCGGAAGAAGGGCGCCATGCGGATGGCCCTGGCGACGACCTCGCTGGCGCTCACGCGGTGGCCCTTCACGGCCAGGGCCCCGGCATCGCAGACCTCGACGCACCGGCCGCAGGCCTGGCAGAGGTCCCGGGCGATCTGGTGTCCCCCGGGTCCGACGGCGTGAACCTGCCGCGGGCAGGCGGCGACGCAGGCCCCGCAGCGCCGGCAGCGGTCCTGTATGGAGATGAGCTCAGGGCGCGGTTGCTGGGACTCCGGGCTGTGGCACCACGCACAGGCCAGCGGGCAACCCTTCAGGTAGACGGCCATGCGGATGCCGGGGCCGTCGTGCACCGCGAAGGTATCCAGGTCGAAGAGGAGGCCCCGCGGATCACGCGTCCTGCCGGGCCTGGATCGCCCCGGCCTCATGAGCGTGTCTCCTGCCGGCGGATGTGGTGGTCCTGCTGTTCGCGGCTGAGCATGGTGAAGTAGGCGCACCAGCCTCCCATGCGCACGCGCAGGGACCGGTGCGCGGCCGGGTCCCGCTGGGCGGCCTTCAGTTCCTCGGTGTCGGCCACGGTCAGGGTAAGCATAGCCCCCCCGCTGTCGACGAAGCTGCGCAGCAGGGCCGCCATGCGGGCCGTTCCTTCGGCGCCGCCCACCAGGCGGCGGGCCAGGCGCAGGTCCAGCGGTCCGCCGGCCGGCAGGTGGCTGTGGTGCATGGCCGCGTAGGACAGGATGGCCCCGGGGATGCCGTTCACGTCCCGCCCCAGTGCCGGAGAGAAGTTCGAGGAGACGGGCTCGCCCTGCAGGCGGCCATCGGCCGAGGCCCCGAGGCCCTCGCCGATCCCCACGTACCAGGAGAAGGTCCCGACGCCGCAGGGGAAGCGCACCCGCTCCCGGTGCGCCTCCGCGTGCCGGGCCACGCAGTCCGTGAAGGCTTGGATCAGCTCCTGTCCGACCCGGTCTGCGCGCGGGTCGTCGTTGCCGTACTTCGGGGCGCCCTGGAGCAGGCGACGCAAGCGACTCATGCCCTGGAAGTTGCACTCCATGGCTGCACAGACCTCGGCCATGGTCGCACGGCGTTCCTCGAACACCACCGTGCGGATGGCGGTCAGGGAGTCGACGGCGTGCGCCGCGCCTTCCGCGAGCATGCCGAAGGTGCGGTACCGGGCCCCGCCGGCGGTCATGTCCGTGCGCGAGGCGATGGCGCCATCGATGAGGGCGCTGAGGAGGGGGACCGGGGCGACGGTGCTGCGGTCATCGAGTCGGTCCACGACCTGCTCGACCGTGCGGCCGACCATGGCGTCGAGCTGGGTCAGGAAAGCCTGCCAGACCTGTTCGTAGGTCGTGAACTGCGCCGCATCGCCCGGATCCGGCCCGGCGGCGGTCCCATCCAGGCGCGACCGGCCCCGGTTCAGGGCCCACTCCAGGCAGAGCATGACGCTAAGCCGCTGGAAGCGGAAGTCGGTGCGGCCCGGGATGATAACCTCCCAGCAGCCGTCATTGGTGTAGTCTGTGGCGTCGTGCTCCGGGATCCCGAGCCGCCTCAGCGCCGGCACGAGCGCCTCGTCGTTGAACAGCGCCGGCATGCCGCCGCCGTCCTTGAGCACCTCGCAGACCCGGGTCACGAGCGCCGGTGGGGAACCGCGGTGCAGGCGAACCGTGAGCAGCGGGTTCGTCATGCGGTTGCGCCGGTAGCTCTCCAGCAACAGGAAGGTGAGGGGGTTGGTGCCATCGGCACCGTCCGGGGTGCGACCGCTGAGCACGATATTCTGGAGCCAGTGGTTGGTGGCGTCGATCCGGTCGCGGTTGCGCCCCAGTTGCGACGAGGTGTAGTGGCGGGTGCGCTTGCTCAGGTCGACGGGTTCTGCGGTGCGCGCCTCCGGGCGCTGGTCGTCGGTGGTCCGGGCGCGTTCGTTGAACTTTAGGCAGAAGCAGTCCGTCAGCTCTCCGGCCCGCTCCGGGTCGAGGCGCCCGGCCTCCAGATCCGCCCGCAGGTAGGGCCAGGCGTACTGGTCGAAGCGGCCCAAGGCGTTGCCGTCCAGGGTGCAGTGGAACACCATATGAAGGAGCCACACCGACTGCAGTGCCTGCCAGAAGGTCTGGGCAGGGCCCGCAGGCGCCTGGCGCAGGTTCGCTGCCATCTGGCGCAGCTCCGCTGCCCGGACCGGACCCGTTACGCGGGCCGCGTCCTCCTCGCAGCGCACGGCCAGCCTCTCGGCAAAGGCCCCCACCGCGTCCAGCGCCACCCCCACGGAGTCCAGGAAGGCGGCCTGCGCAGGGCTCCGCACCCGGGGCCGTTGCGCATCGGCGTCGGCGCGGATGCCGTTCAGGCCCCTGGCCAGGAGCTTCGGGTAGTCCGGCACGATGTGGCCGAAGACGCTGTAGATACTCACTCCGCGAGCGGCCGCCTCGGCGCGTTCGGTGTCCGTGACATAGTCGGGGAAGCCCCATTCGGCATGCACGCGGGGCTCCTCGAGGGTCATGGAGCCGGCCAGCACCTGCCCGCGCCAGAGGTCCGTCGGCATCTGCGCGAGCTTCAGCGCCACGGCGTGGGCCTTGCGCACCGCCAGCGGCTCGGCCATGAGCGCCGCAGCGATCCGCCGGGGGCAGTCCCACGTCGCCGGGGGGCGGTCCATGGCATTGCGGACGCGCTGGCGCAGGTCGGCGACGCGGGCCGTGTCGAGGTGAGGGACCGAGGCTTCAGCGGGCCTTTCCATGGGCCATACCCTACCATGGTCTCCGTTCCGTGACGACCTATCGTGCGCGAGGCCCACCGGCGCCATCCCGTGCTGTCCCCCTGGTCGTTCCTGGCGTGCTCCGTGGTGCGGCATCCGCACCCTCGGGTCAGGTTCCCCCCCCTGCGCCAACGGCTGGAGGGCAGGTTCTCCGCAACCTGCCGCCGGGAGGCGGAGATCCCGGCCTCCAAGGGGCTAGCCGCCGGCCCCGGCGAACCAGGGCTTCACCTCCGGGTTGACCGGGTGTTCGGGCCAGCGGCCCGAGAGCACGTCGACCACGGCCTGGGCCCCGCGCCGGCGGCAGTCTGCGGCAGCCTCTTCCGACGCGGCGGCCATGTGAGGCGAGAGGAGGACATTGTCGAGCCCGAACAGTGGGTGACCGGTCGGGAAGCCCCCGGCGGCGAAGACGTTGATGGCACCGAAGACATCGAGGGCCGCGTAGCGGATGAGGCCATCCCGCAGGGCCGTCGCCAGGTCGTCCTCGTTGCAGAGCTCGCCGCGGCCGGTGTTCACCAGCACCGCCGTGCACTTCATCCGGCGGAACTGCGGCAGGGCCAGCATCCCCCGCGTCGACGGCAGCAGCGGGCACAGCAGGCAGAGATAGTCCGACTCCGCCAGGAGCGTATTCAGGTCCGTAGCCGCGACCCCGGCCAGGTCGGCAACCTCGGGCGTGAGCACGGGATCGCACGCCAGGACGCGCAGGCCAAAGGCCTTGCAGCGCCGCGCGACGGCCTTGCCGATGAGGCCAAAGCCGACGATGCCGACGGTCTGACAGGCCAGGCGGTGGAAGTGCTCGATGGAGTTGGGCTTACGGCCCTGGCGCATGGTCTGGTCAAGGGCCTTGAGCTGCCGCGCGGCGGCGAGCAGCAGAGCCAGCGTGTGGTCGGCGACCTCCTCGGTGAAGACGTCGGGCAAGTTGTTGACAATGATCCCCTTACCTGTCGCCGCGGCGATATCGATCTTGTCGACGCCAGTGCCGATGCGGGAGATGATGCGGCAGCGTTTCAGGGCGCGGATCACCGCCGTATGGAGATAGGCGGAGATGATCATGACCGCGTCCGCCTCGCGGCACGCCTCGAGGACCTCGGCGTCGTCGCCGCCCTCGATCTCCAGCAGGCGCGCCTGGAGCGGCGCCAGGGCCTGGCGCTCCCCGCCGTCCATGGGCAGGGTCAGGGCGTTCAGACGGACGACCAGCGGGGGCGTTGGCGCCATGGTCTGCTCCTAAACCGCGGCCGTACCGGCCCCGCGACGGACCCCTCGGCGGGGCCGTCAGCGGGTCGGCGGCTGGGGGTCCCTCCGGTGCCTCAGGTCCCCGGCTTCCTGCGGCCCAGGGCATTGGAGATGCCGTCGATCTGCTGCCGGACCCCGGCCCACATGCAGCACAGGTCCGAGGCGCACCAGAAGACGCGGAAGCCCTGGGCGGCATAGCGGGCCACCTTCTGCGGGTCACCGACGGGCAGTCCCGCCAGCACACCATGGCGCTGGCAGGCCTCGAGCACCCGCTGCAGGGCCGCGGCGAACTCGGGATGGTCCCACTCGCCGACGATGCCCATCCCCAGCGAGAGGTCGTCGAGGCCGACGACCGCGATGTCGATGCCGGGCACGGAGAGGATGCCATCGAGGTCGGCAAGGGCTTCGGCCGTCTCGATCTGGATGCCGACCACGAGTTTCTCGCGGAAATACTCCACCTGCTGCCGCACGTGGGGCCAGCCCAGGAACTTGCCCGCCGGACAGGTCGAGCCGCCGAGGCCGCGCACGCCCTGGGGCGGATAGCGCAGCGTGCGCAGCAACTCCTCGACCTCGCGGCGGCCGCGGATGCGGGGGATGTAGATGCCATCAGGGGCCTGGTCCAGCAGGCAGTTGATCCAGGCGTAGGTGGGCTCCGGCACGCGCACCATCACCGGGAGATCCAGGGCCCGGGCCAAGCGGATATGCTCCAGCACCGTCTCGTGGTCCAGGTAGGTGTGCTCGCGGTCGATCACGACGGTGTCGTAGCCGCACTCGTGAAACATCTCGACCACCGCGCCGGAGCGTCCATCGTGGATCATGCCCTGCAGCAGCAGGTCCCCGCGCCGGACACGCTCCTTCAGCCATCCCGTGCATCCCTTCATAACGCTCCTTCTCCCCGTCCGCACAACGCCGCCAGGCCCGGGGCCGTGCCGCAGAGCTCACAGACCGGGCACGTACCCCTGGCCGAACTGCACGGACATGGGTTGCTTGAACTGCTCGCCAAACGGCATCCAGGAGGTGGTGCCGCCATCCACGACCAGGGTCTGACCGACGATGTAGCGCGCCCCCGGGGAGGCGAGGAAGACGGCCACCTCGCCGATGTCCTGCGGGACGGCCACGAAGCCCGCCGGAATGCCCCGGCCAGCGGCCTCCCAGTCGGCCTTGTCGCCGGCGATCTTCTCTTGGTTCTCGACCCGGACGCCGCCCGGGGCGATGCCCGCGACCCGGACTCCCCGCGGCGCCAGCTCGATGGCCAGTTGCCGGGTGAAGGAAACCATCGCCCCGCGCGTGCCGGCGTAGACGGAGTGCTCGGTGTAGCCCTCGTAGGCGTGCACCGAGGAGATGTTGACGATGACGCCGCGGCTCTGCTCCAGTTGCGGCAGGGCGGCCTGGCAGAGGAAGTAGGGTGCCCGCACGTTGACCGCATAGAGCCGGTCGAACTGCTCGACGGTGGTCCGCTCCAGGAGCCGGTTCATGGTGATGCCGGCGTTGTTCACCAGCACATCCAGTCCCCCCAGGAACCCGACCGCCTGCCGTGCCAGGGCCTGCACCGGCGCCACCTCGGCGAAGTCGGCCTGGAAGGCGGCCGCATGGCCCCCGGCGGCCGTGATCTCGGCCACGGCCCGCTCCGCGCCGGCCGCGCTGTGCGAGTAGTGCAAGGCCACCGCCGCGCCCTGCCGCGCGAACTCCAGGGCAATGCCGCGGCCGATGCCGGTACCGGCTCCCGTCACCAGGACCCGCTTCCCGGCCATGCACGGGGGATCCATAGGGGTACGCCTCAACTCCGGGGTTCGATGGTCAGTCCCTCTCCCGGCCGCAACAGGCGCGCCTGCACCTGCGGACAGAGCCGGGCACAGGCGTTGAGGAAGCCGCCGGGGTCGCCGGCGCCCTGCTCCGCCATGGTCCAGAAGTGGCACGGGATCGCGATCCGCGGCCGCGCTTCGCTGACGAGCATCGCCGCGTCGATGTGGTTCATGTTGCCGAACACACCGTTGATCGGCGGCAGGACCACGTCCGGCTTCAGGTCGTACAGCGGCCGGAACAGCTTCGGTCGCCAGGATGTGTCCCCCGGCGCCATGACCCGGACCCCACCGAAATCCAGTACCAGGGCCAGGGCGCTGGGAGAGATGTCGCCATGGTCTGCGGGCACCGTGTGGACGCGGAGGTCACCCAGGTCGTGGCACTGGTTGGGCGCCAGCACGATCCGCCGGGCCGCGGCGACCCCGGCCTGCTCCAGCCCCGCCTCGCAGCCGCTGGGGCCGGCAAAGCAGCAGCCGGGGTTCCGGCGCGCGATCTCGGGGATGGCATCCGGGTCGAGGTGGTCCGTGTGCTCGTGCGTGAAGACGGCCCAGTCCGCCTCGACCTCGGCCGCGGTCAGGGCAGGGAGTGAGAGTCGCCGGAACCCGTGCAGGCGCTCGCACGCGTCCGATAGATAGGGATCCAGGAAGATCCGCCGGCCCGCCGCCGTGCGGAAGGCAAAGCCAGCCTGGCCCAGCCAGTACAGCCGCACGCCGCCCGCAGGCACGCTGGCCTCCCGCAGGTCCCGCACCACGCTGGACATACGCTCTCCCGCCGTCTGAGCGCCCCGCGTCCCGCGCCGCCGCAGCGCGGGTTCCGCGAAGCGATGGGCCGAACGTAAGGCCGGTGCCAGGCAAGTGCAAGGGCGAGTGCCAGGCCGGCGTCCCGGTGGCGGCACCCCCGCAGGCCGTGCCGGCCAGCCGCCGCAGTCGGGCGGCCCCGACGGACCCGACCGATCCAACGGATCTGGCCGATCTGGCCGATGGCTCTCCGGCGCCGCACCGGACCCGCCCGCCGGCGCGGCAGAGCCCGTCTTGCGGGCGCGGCGCGGCGCGTATACGGTTGCGGTATCAGACGGCTCCAAGCCCCGAGGTCCTATGGACACGACCGCCGCCCTGCTACGCGCCCGGCTCGGCGCCAGTGTGTTGGTTGCGGCGACCCTCGGCAGCCCCGCGGCAGAGGCCCTGCCGGAGTCCGTCGCGGCCAGCCCGGTGCGCGCCTTCTGCGTCGACTTCAACTGGGGCCCCGGCGGCCCCAACAGCTTCGCCGGGCCTGGAATCTGGGCCGATGCCTCGCCAGCCGCTCATGTGCAGTGGTACAAAGACCTCGGGGCGAATGTGATACAGACCTTTGCCGTATCCTGCAACGGATACGCCTGGTACCAGGGCGGAGAGATCCCTCCGCAGCCCGGCTTGAAGCACGACTTCCTCCCCGAGGTCGTGCGCCTGGGCCATGCACAGGGCCTGCGGGTGATGGGCTACTTCTGTGTCGGTGCCAACACCCGCTGGGGTCAGGAGCACCCCGAGCTGAGCTATGAGGCGCCGTCAGCGCCGCACATCCCGCTGACCTCTGAGTACCTCGATGTCCTGGGTGCCAGCATTGAAGAGGCCCTTCGTCTCAGCGGCATGGACGGCTTCATGATCGACTGGGTATGGAACACCAGCGGCCGCTGGCTGGCCTGCGAACAGCGCCTGTACCAGGAACTCATGCAGGAGCCCTTTCCCGGAGCGGACGGGGTCACCGCCGAAGGCAAGCTCGCCTTCGACCGCCGGGCGGTGACGCGCTGCTGGCAGCGCATCCGGGATGCCGCCAGGCGAGTCTCCCCGCAGTGCGTCATCTGGTTGAGCTGTGCGGACCTGCGGAACGAGACCGTGGTGGACTCGGAGCTCTTCCGCGAGGTCGACTGGCTGATGAACGAGGCGCCCGATCCGGCCAGCCTGGCGGCCGTCCAGGCCATGGCCGGGCCACGGACGCGGCGGGTGCAGTGCGTCGTCGGCTGGGGCCCGCAGCACGACGCCGCGCGGGTGATTGGCGACCCTCGTCACCAGAGCCTGGCCATCTATGGTTTCGCGAAACCCGGACCCCACAGCCTACCCCTGCCCGTGGCCGATTACCTGTCACAGCCCCTGATCACCTTCGTCGGCAATGACCGCAACATCGCCGTGCTGGCGCGGCACTGGAATGGCCGTCCGCTCAGGGACGAGCCGCCTACCGTGGCCCCCGCCGCGGACGGTGCCCTCCGGCTGACCCCTGAGACGGCGAGCGCCGACGGAGCGACTCCGGTGGCGATGGAGGGCCAGATCGGGCACTGGAGCAACCCGAAGGACTCCGTGTTCTGGCTCTTCCGGCCGCGCCAGGCAGGCGCCTACGAGGTCAGGCTGACATACGCCTGCATGCAGGGCAAGGAGGGCAGCCGCCTGAGCGTGCGTGTCGGAGAACGCGCGTTCGCGGTCGTGTCCGAAGCGACCGGTCCCACCTGGCGCGAGTACGTCCGCCGCGCACTGGGCCAAGTCCGGCTCGAGGCGGCCGAGACGAGGCTGACCCTGCAGCCCATCGCCGAGCCCCCCTGGCAGGCCATCAGCGTCAAGGCTGTCGAGTTGGTTCCCGCCAACGCCCCGCCGTGAGGGGCAAGCCACAGGACTCCCGCCGCAGGCCAGCCCCCGAACCGGTTCCGCATGACGGCGCTCTCCTCGGTCCCATCCCCGTCGGGCCGCGCGGTGCGTGCGGCGACCGAGGGCGAAGATACGGCCTCAAGGCCTTGCGGCACCCCCCGACCTGCTTGGGCCGTCGGCAGACGGGACCGCGGGCAGGAGCTTCCCGACCCGGTCGGCGACCTGCTTGGCCTGCTGGCGGCGGGCGGGTTCGTGGTAGTGGAAGACGTCGCTCCAGACGGTGGCGCGGTCCTGGGGGTCCATCAGGCCGAAGAGGTCGTCGGTGGGGAGGCCGGCCTCGGCCATCACCTTGGCGGCGATGGCGTTGAGCTCCTTGGCCTTGGCGGTGAGGGCGGGGTCTTTCAGCGGCGTCGAGGTGGCCCAAACCAGCTTGGCGCCCTTGCCCTTCTCCTTCAGGACCTTGACCACCTCGCGGAGAGACGCCTCCCAGGCGGCGCGGTCGGTGTCGAGGCTGTGGAGGCCGTTGTTGAAGTGGATGACCGCGTAGTCGTACTCGCCGAGGATGTAGGTCAGTTCCTTGAGGTACGAGCGGTCCGTGACGCACTTCGAGGTGGCCCAGAAGGAGGTGTAGGCGACGCCGTTGAGCTCGTCTTTGACGAAGGACTGGTAGCCATTGCAGATGGAGTCGCCGATGAGCAGGACGCGCGGCAGCTTGGCCTCGTTGGCGTTGAACCAGTAGGTGATGGACCACTCGGTCCCCTCGCGCTGGCGCTCCGCGGCGCTCACGGCCATGCTCAGCACCAACCCCGAGATGAGAAGCTTGCTCACGGTGGGTCTCCTACCCGCAATCAGCCTCGCCTACGTGACCCAGTCCTCGATGCGCAACCCTGGAACGCGGTCGAACTCGGCCGTGTTGTGCGTTACCAGGACGAGTCCCCGGCAACGAGCCGTCGCGGCGATCACCAGGTCGTTGGGCCCGATCGGGGTGCCCAGGGCATCGAGCTGCGCCCGGATGTCGGCGTAGTGTTCTGCCGCATCGTCGCCGAACTCAACCGTCGCGTAGGGTGCCAGGAAACGGGCCACCGAGCGCCGGGCGCGGATGGGGTCACGGCTCCTCAGGGCCCCGTAGAGGAGCTCGGCGCGGACCATGGCGGGTACCTGGACGTCCTCTGGCGTCTGGGCGGCGAACCGGGCGGCCAGCGCCGGGCGGGTTCCCCGCAGCGCCTCGACGCACGTGTTCGTGTCCAGGCAGTAGGGCATCAGAGCGCCTCCCGGGGCACGTCCTTGCCCAGATCGCCCTGGGGGGCACGCTCGAAGCCGCAGTCACGCAGCGAGCCGAAGACGCCGAAGTAGTCCCTCGGCCAGGCCCGCCGCGCGGCTGCGCCAAGGTGCATACCGGCCCACTTCGATACTGAAAGCCGCTCCCGGCGCGCCGCTGCCTTCACGGCCCGCATGGACTTCTCATCCAGATAGATCGTCAGTTGGCTCACGACTGCGCCTCGGTCGCTCATAGGTCACTCGGACGACCGCCCCGCCGAGCCCCGTCCCAGCACTGACCATAGCTGCCGATCTGGCTGATTGCAAGTATAGGTGCACTCATAGGTGTAACCGGTCACTGGACGGGGGGGCGTCAGGCCCCCGGACGCCGCCGGCCAGGTAGGGCCGAGTGCCCTCACGCGGTCCTACTGGCCAGTAGGATGGGGCCCCCGCCCAGGAGTATGGCCCGCCAGGCCGCCTCAGGCAGACTGCCTCGCGCGGTTCGGAGCGCTCTGCCGCAGGGCACCTGTGGCTTGACATCAGGGCACCAAACGATACACTCGCCATGGGGTGCAACCGCCATGCGCACGACTCTCACTCTGGCCGATGATGTCGCCGCCCAGTTGCTTAAGCTGCAGCAGGCCCGCCACGCGCGGTTCAAAGACGTGGTCAACGAAGCCCTGCGGGCCGGCCTGCAGCAACTGGCCGCGTCACGCCGACCCCGCGCGCCGTTCGCGACCGGGACGGCGGACCTCGGCCGCTGCCTGATCGGGTCCGTGGACGACACCAGTGAGGCGTTGGCCGTGGCCGAAGGGGAGGACCACCACGACTTCCGGCGCTTCCCCGGCCTGTCCTTCCGCAATCCCCTGGCCTGAGTCCTGGAGGTTGGTCCATGGCACGATGCCGCGCGGCACTCCTGGGGCTGCTGCTGGGCGGTACGATCCTGCGGGCTGCCGAGGTTGGCGGGGAGGTGGTCCTTGCCGAGGCCTTTGCCGGTCCCGCACTGCCGGGCTGGCTGCAGGCCAGTCCCCAGGCCTGGACGCTGGCCGACGGGGCTCTGCAGACGCTCGGGGCGCAGCAGGGCATGAGCACGCTGGAGTTCCGCGCCCCCGCCCTCGACGCGTGGCGTCTGTCTTTCCGTGTCCGGCGCCTCGTCGTGCCCGACACCGACCAGCACTTCGGAGTCATCCTCGCCTTCGCCGATGGCACCCGTCTGCGGGTCTACTGCCGCGGCAAGACGATGCATTACTGGGACCAGGCCGGCGACAAGACCCTCGCCCACGAGTCCCTGGGGAACGAGCTCTCGCCGCCGCTGGCCAGCGGTCCCCAGGCGCCCTGGTCCACGGTGCGGATCGCGGCCCGTGGAGCTTATGTGGACGTCGACCTCGACGGCCGTTCGGTGGGCCGCATCCGGCGGGAGGCCAGCGCGCTGCAGCAGACGCAGTTCTACGCCTACCATCTGGAGTGTGCCCTCGACGACCTGTGCCTGGAGCGGCTCGCAGCGGCGTCGCCGGGGTCCGCCGCCGCCGCCCCGGCGCCGGTGCTGGCTCTGCAGGCGACGTTCGACGGCTCTCCGGCGGCGCGCGCCGCCGCGGGCGACGTGGCGCCGCTGGCGGCCACGGGGCTGACGTTCGTCGATGGCGTCCTTGGCCAGGCCATCAAGGTCAGCCCGGCAGCCGCCGGCGACCCGCCCCTGCTGCAGTATCCTGCGGGCGATGCCTTCGCCGGCGCCGGCGGCACGGTCATGTTCTGGTTTCGCCCCGACTGGGACGGCGCCATCCAGGACCCCGAACGCTTCCCGTGGTACGGGCTGCTCTCGACCCTCGATGGGGCCGGCAAGACCCCGCTGCGGATCTGGCAGTGGCACTGGCTGCGCGCCGACCTCTCCCGCGGCGAAGGCCTGAAGGAGTTCTCGCTGAACCTGCGCTGCCGCGGCAACTGGCTGAAGGGCGACTGGCACCACGTGGCCCTGACCTGGAACGAGGAAGGCTGGTGCACGCTCTACACCGACGGGATCCCCTACGAGCTCGGACTCACGTGGGGCGACTTCCTGCCGCAACGGGCCGAAGCCAGCCTGACCGCGATCCGCAGCTTCAGCCTGGGGTCCACGCCCGAGCGCGGCGGGTCCATGGGCATCGCGGATGGGTCCTTCGACGAGCTGCGCGTCTACCGCTCGCCTCTCCCGGCGGCCGCGGTCATGGCCGAGTACCACCGGGCCTGTCCGGTGGACCTCATCGTCGAGCGGCGCTTCCTGCCTGCGGCCGAGGCAGGAGAGCTGGTCCTGGAGCTGCATCCGGGCGGGGCCATGGTGGTGCCCCCGGTGGGCGAGGCCGTTCCGGGCCCGGCCGAGGTCTCCCTGCGCTGCCGGCTGACCGATGACAGCGGCGCCGTGGCCCTGGTGGAAAAGGAGTTCAGCGCCTCGGTCAAGGCCCCTGTTCGGTTGCCTCTGGAGCTCCCTGCGCTGCCGGCGGGCGACTACCGGCTGACCTGCGTCCTCGCCAGCGGCGGGGCTGCGGTCCAGCGCTCCTATCGGATCGTGGCCTATGAACTCTCGCCGGCCCGGCCAGCTACGGCGGACAGCGCCCGCTTCGGGGAGCCCGCCCTGGCCGTCGCCGCCGGCGGCGAGGTGCCGACACTGGTGGCCTCGGCTCCCACCGCGGTGAAGGCGCTGGCGGGGGTGCCCTACCGCGAGGCCGGCCCGGCCAAGGCGGACCGCTTTGCCTTCGAGGTCGAGTTCGCCGAGGCCCAGACCCGTGGCGAACCGGTCCTGCTCGAGGTCGCCTGGCCCGATGACGTGCCGCGCTCCATGGGCCTCTACATGTACCCGGAGTCTAGGAACAAGCAGCACCGCGACCGCCTCGAGGGCGGCACCCAGAGCGGCGAGGAGTACCCCCTGAGCGGCCAACTGCAGACCACGCGCTACCTCTTCTATCCCGACCGCCAGCGTTACCTCTTCGAGGCGCGGACCCTGGTCAGCGGTATGCCCGCGGCCGTGGCCTCTCTGAGCGTGCGGCCGCTGCTGGCCCCGCTGCCCCGCCTGGCGGTCGCGTACCCGCCCGAGGGCCCGCACCGGCGGCTCGGGCACCTCGACGAGGACCAGAGCTTCGAGGTGCTGTTCCGAGACGCAGGCGGCTCGAGCCAGGCGGTCCGTTACCTGGAGAGCCTCTGCGACTACTTCGACTACACCGGCCAGGAACTGATCTCCTATCCGCTCCTGCGCTACCATGCGACCTACTACCCCAGCCTCGGCAGTTGCCCCAGCGGCGGCCTGCGGCCCGAGGGCTGGATCGACCTCCTCCTGCAGGTGCTGCACCGGCGCGGCAAGCAGTTGCTGGGAACGGTCAACCTCTACACCGTGCCGGACCTCTACCTGCTCCCGGCCCGCGTGGACGCCCTGATCGAGGCGGGGGCCTTCCTCCGCGATGCCCAGGGTGACCTGGTCCGCGGCTACAGCGGCTACACCTGCAACCCGTTGCACCCCATGGTGCATGCGGCCTTCCTGCGGGATGTCGGCGAGATCCTGAGGCGCTATGGCAGCCACCCCGGCTTCGGTGGGCTGGACCTGTGGGTGACCCCCGCCTGGACGTTCACCTCCCTCGACCATGGCTACGACGATGCCACCGTGGCCCAGTTCACCGCCGACACCGGCACCGCCCTGCCCGCCGCCGGCGAGGGCCGCGACGGCTACCGGGTCCGCCACGCCTTCCTGACCGGGCCCGCGCGCGCCGCCTGGCTCGCCTGGCGTGCGCGCAGGACCACCGCCGCGCTGAGCGAGGTGGACCGCCTGGTCCGGAGCCTTCGCCCCGACCTGCCCGTCTACCTCTCTCTGGGCGTGGAGCCGTGGAAGGAAGGCGAGGATGCCCCCGACCTTGCTGCCCACTACTACCGCGACCTGGCGATCGATGTCGCCGCCGTGCGCCAACTGCCGTCGGTCGTCCTCGCGCCCCAGCGTCACCCCACAGACTACCGCCATGCGAAGCACTGGGACCATTCCGAGAGCCGTTTCGACGAGGTCTCCCTCGACCGCTCGCAGACCGCCCTCTTCCGCGCCCCCGGGCGGGCCTCGTCGGGCAGCTACCTGACCTACTTCGAGAGCTTCAACGACTCCCTGAAGCCCGAGGTCTACGCGGGCTACTTCCAGAACGCGGACGTCAAGCCGCACGGGCGCTACTTCCTACAGGAGTTCGCCTTCTGCCTGGCCGCCATGGACACGACCCAGATGCTTATCGGCGCCCAGCCCCTCGGCACCGCCGGCCGCGACGACGTCGTCCGCGAGTTCGCCCGCGCCTACGGGGCCCTGCCCATCGACGGCTTCAGCGACGCTGCCGGACCGTCGGACCCGGTCACGGTCCGTTACCTCAGCCGCGGCGAGAAGACCTACCTCTACGCCGTCAACACGCTCGCGTTCCCGGTCGAGGCGAGCGTCGGGCTGTCCCGCGAAGCCGCCGGCACCGACCTGGCCACCGGGGAGTCGGTGACGACGCGGCAGCAGGGCCTCGCCATCAGCCTCCTGCCGTTCCAGTTGCGGTCGTTCCGCCTGCCCGGCCTGCAGCCTGCCGCACCGGTGCTGACCGTGGACGTGCCCGGCGCCACCGTGCAGTGGTATCGCGAGCAGGTCGATCGCGCCGCGGCCGACATCCAGGCAGTGGCCGCGACCGGGGCCGACGTCACCGCTCTCCAGCGGCACGCCACGGCCCTCCGGCGGGCCTTTGCCGCCGGGGCCTTGGCAGAGACCCACCGGCTGCTCTTCGCGAAACCGCTGCGCGAACTGGCCCAGGTGAAGGAGGCCGCCTTGGGCGGTTTCCTCGCCGAGCAGACCCGCCTGATCGCCACGTCCACCTACGCCGTGAATTGCGGCATGGGCGGCGTCTCGTTCTATCGCGCGGCCAGCGGGACCCTCTTCTTCCCCGACCAGGAGTTCCAGCCGGGCTGCTATGGCTACGTCGGTCCCTACAAGAGCGTCGTGCGCCCCCTTGACGGCATCCTCGGAACGCAGGACGCAACACTCTATGCAACAGAATCTTATGATATCGAAGGCTACCGCTTCGCCGTCACGCCCGGGCGCTACACCGTGCGGCTCTACCTGAAGGTGGGCTACGAGCCCGGCGCCAAGCCTGGCATCTTCGTCATCAGTGTCGACCTGGAGGGGACCCGGGTGATGGACAAGGCAGACCTCTTCCTCCTGGCCGACAGCGACTTTCATCGCGCTCTGGTGAAGGAGTTCCGCGGCATCGAGGCCAACGACGGCGTTCTCGATGTGCAGTTCAGCGTCCCCGACGGCGGCGAGCCCACGGCACGGCTCTGCAACGCCATCGAGGTGGTCCCGGAGCCGTGAGTTCCGGACCCGCCGACCGGCTGGCGTCGCGACCGGTCTCGCGTGCGGGCGTCACGTCCGGGCTGTCCGCATCTTGGCTGGCTCGGCCGACCCGGCGTCCCCCGGGCTCATGCATAGGCCGAGGTCACGCAGGAGTGGGGGCATGATCCCTGTCAAAGCTCGCGCGGTGTACCTGAAGCAGGAAGTGACCGAGGACCGGCGCTCCATGGCGCGGGTGGAGCGGATGTTGCCGTTCATCCACTGCGAGCAGGCGCCGGTCGTGCTCGACGACGCCGGGTTGTGCCGGTTGCTGAGCGCGGAGCAGCCGCGCTGGCACCGCCATGGACTGCGGGCGAACGAGGTTGAGCCGGTGGTTATCTTCAACCAGTTCCTCTACGGGCACTCGGCGGCGGAGCGCGAGCGCCGGAAGGCGGCCTACCCGGGACTGTTCAAGGGCGGCGGGCCGGCGGGGTACGGCGGGTATGCCGGGTTCGACTGGCGCCCCTCGGGCGACGCGGAGTACCGCCGCAAGACGGGCCTGATCTGCCAGCCGGCCTACGCGCTGCACTCATTCTGGGGCTGCCACTTCCGCTGCGCATACTGCAACCTTGGGCACGTGGCCCACATCTACGCCAACGTCGAGGAGTGGGTGGCGCACATCGAGCGGAGCCTGGCGCACACCGACACGTCGCGGAACCAGAAGCTGTTCCAGTGGGATAATGGCACCGACGTGGCCTGCTGGGAGCCCGAATACGACGCCAGCCGGCAACTGGTCGAGCTGTTTGCCCGGCAGCCGGACAAGCACCTGGAGCTGTACATCGGCAAGAGCGACCACGTCGGCTACCTGCTGGGGTACGAGCACCGCGGTCACACGGTCTGCTGCTGGAGCCTGTCGCACGAGACCCAGGCCCGCGTGGTCGAGCCGCGGACGGCCTCGATGGAGGGGCGGTTGCGGGCTGCGCGCCAGTGCCAGGAGGCCGGCTATCCGGTACGTATCCGCTTCAGTCCCATGGTGCCCACGACCGGCTGGGAGGCGGACGTGCGGCACATGATCCGGCGCCTGTTCGAGGAGCTCCGGCCCGAGGTGCTGACCATCGAGCCGCTGCGTTTCTACTCCTATCCGCAGTTGTGTGAGGACTTCGCTCCCGGGGTGATCGACCCCGAGTTCGTCGAGGGCCTCCGGCAGGAGCCCACGGCCGACGGCCGCGGGGCTCAGCAGTTCCCGGACGCCTTGGTGCAGCGCCTGTACCGGGTGGTGTTCGACGAGGTCCTGCGGACCTCGCCCAGGACACCCGTGGCCTTCTGCCGCGAGAAGCGCAGCAACTGGGACGTATTCCGCAGCGAGCTCCAGTGCAGCGGGCAGGCCCCGGATGACTACGTCTGCAACTGCGGCCCTGTCTCGGCCGGCCCGGACCCGCGGCTCAGCGGGGCGTGCGCCCATCGGCGCTAACGGACTGAGCACGCCCATCGGCCTCTGCTTGTCGGTGCTGGCCGCGGCACCGGCCGGGGGTATCTTGGCCAGCCGTCGCGCCGCGGCCGACTTCGTGGCCAGGCTCCGGGCCGGTCACCCGCGGCTGATCCTCCTGGACGAGGACCTGCCGCGGGTGCGCGAGGTCGTGGCCGGCGAGCCGGCCGCCGCGTTTCCTGGAACGGCCCGGGTGACGGCCAGAGACCGGCAGTCCGGGGCCGCATCCCTGTACCTGGTCCGCTTCCTGCCGCAGGCTTGACTCCGCCGCGGTTCGGACTACGCTGGCGGAGGTCCCCCGAGGGCCCGCTCTCTCACCTGGAGGTCCATCATCGTGAACGAGCTGAAGATCGGCTGGTCGGCGCGCGACATCTCCACGGACAAGCCCATCAACATCCCCGGCCAGTTCCATATGCGGATCTCCGAGGGGATCATGGATCCGCTCCTGGTGACCGCCCTGGTGATCGACGACGGCACCGACCTCGTCGTCTTTCTGTCGGCCGATCTGGTCGTGGTACGGTCGGGGCTGTTGGACGAGATCCGGGCCAAGGTGGCAGAGAGGGAGCCGGCCATCCCCGTGGAGAAGATCCTCCTGAACGCCACCCACACCCATACCGGGGCCGGTCACTACAGCGACGCCGGCTGGGGTAAGGTGACGAACTCGGCGACGGCCGCCATCGCCGAGGTGCCGCACGAAGGCGTCGAGATCGCCTCCGGCGACGAGTACCGCCACTTCCTCGCGGCCCAGGCGGCCGACGCGGTCTGCGAGGCCTACGCCCGACGTGCCCCCGGCGGTGTGGCCTACGGCTACGGCTATGCGGTCGTCTCCCACAGCCGCCGCGTGGTCTACGTCGACGATACCTCCAAGCGCCCCGGGGCCGTCATCAACTCCACTCACGGCGTCAACGGCCACGCGGTCATGTACGGCAACACCGCCGACGCCCAGTTCAGCCACTACGAGGCGGGCGCCGATCACTTCATCAACCTGCTCTACACCTTCGATGCCGCCGGGACGCTCACCGGCGCCATCATCAACGTGCCCTGTCCGTCACAGAACTCCGAGAGCGAGTACCGGCTCTCGGCCGACTTCTGGCACGATGTCCGCGTCGCGATCCGCAAGCAGCACGGCGGTATCTTCATCCTCCCGCAGTGCGCCGCTGCCGGCGACCTCTCGCCGCGTATCCTGCACTACAAGCAGGCCCAGGCGCGCCGATTCCGCCTGAAATACGGTGAGGTACAGACGGAAATGGCCGCACGAAAGGACATTGCCGAGCGCATCGCCGCGGCCTTCGGCGAGGTCCTGAGCTGGGCTGGGAAGGACATCCGCGCCGCCCTGCCGCTGCGCCACGTCGTCAAGACCGTGGACCTGTCCCGGCGCCTGATCACAGAGGCCGAGTACGAGCTGGCGCAGAAGGGCCTGGCGGAACTCGAGGCGAGGCCGTTCAAGACCGACGGCACCCCCAGGGAGCGCCTCCAGGCGAACTCGATCCTGGCCGCCAGCCGGAACCGCTTCCGGCGCATCATCGACCGCTACCAGCTCCAGAAGACACAACCGAAGCTGCCGATGGAGCTGCACGTGCTCCGCCTTGGCGATATCGCCTTCGCCTCGAACCGCTTCGAGCTGTACATGGACTTCCAGCACCGGATGCAGGCCCGCAGCCCCTTCGAGCAGACCTTCATCATCCAGCTCGCCGGCCAGCCCGGGGCCGATGGCGGCACCTACCTGTGCACCGAGCGCGGCGCCTGGGGCAGGGGCTACAGCGCCAGCATGTACTGCAACCTGGTCTCGCCCCAGGGTGGCCAGGAGCTGGTCGAGGAGACCCTCAAGGTGCTGCAGGAGCTCCATGCGCCGGCACCCGCCGCGCGCGCTCCGGCTCCGGCCGCCGCGAAGCGCCCGCGGGCCGCCCGTCCCCGCGCCGCCAAGCCGGCCTCCCGCCGGAACGCAACCCCCGCCCGCGCCAGGAAGCCGACCCGCGGCCAGGGCGGCCCGCAACGCCAGGGGTAAGGCGGGGCAAACTGGGTCCCGCGATCGCGTCGTCGAGAGCTGACAGATGCACAACCACCTTGCGGGTCACTTCTGTGTCGCTGTGGTTGCATTCGGTCTGACGTGCGCGTTCCACCCCGAGGTCCTGTGCCGGAGGAAGTCACTCCCGCCGACGGAGGGTCTGATGCGGGCCTGCCAGGTCATGGGCATCGCGGCGGCGGCGCTCGGGCTGGTGGGGTTCCTGTCCCTGGTCCTCCCTGGCCGCGGGACTGACTGATACCATTTGGACGTCAGCCGTAGAGCATTGCTGGACCGGCCGCGGCCACAGGGGCGAACGCCCCCGCGGCCATGCCCACGAGGCCGTGGGCGCTCCAGCCGGATGACCGGGGACTGCGC
>Ga0172371_10002538_pt1 | contig 28920 bp, 20 predicted proteins | sample Lak12m_FD_114543 | JGI IMG/M metagenome (GOLD analysis project Ga0172371, IMG submission 114543) | Freshwater microbial communities from Kabuno Bay, South-Kivu, Congo - kab_022012_12m | ecosystem: Environmental > Aquatic > Freshwater > Lake | place: Democratic Republic of the Congo: South-Kivu...
AGATGTTCAATATATATCAAAAAAAGATTTTCATTCGTATGATACGTGATTGGTAGATATTTTTTCTTCTCAATATCTATTTTGAACTCTAGTTAATGAAGGATATTTATCTATTGATAGGTATGAATTTGCTTCATCTTGAGATCAAGATATTGCTGTTGATCCTGCTATGTCATATATTGGATATCGTGCTGATTTATAATCGAAGTTATTTAATTCGTATGTCCCATTTTCAAGTTTTCAAGTGTTTAAATTTAATGGAGAGGCTCATCATCGATTTCTTTGAGCAAATTGAAATGGATCTTCGCAATCTGCTTGTTTTTCTGGGTCTGATAAATCACAATCTCATTCTCATTCTCGATCTTTATCTAAGCAAAGTCGATCTCGATGTATACCAAAAAGTCGACTTACGCAATGATTGCTTCGTACTTTATTTGTTTTGTTTCATGAGTAAAGTTTAAATTCTTCTGGAGAATTGAAAATATTAAATCATCTATTTCATTGTACTTGTGTGGAAAATATATCATATGATGCTCACATAGATTTTAGATTTAAATTTGTATTTATGTCAGTTGATGGATTTGATGAATTTTGAATGTCTTGTGTTGTGATTCAGTCTATTGAAGATAAGTTTCTGAAAGTCCCTCTGTATATATTTGTATCTTCTATATTTTCTATGTCTTCAGCCTCTTTACCAAAATAATAATTTTTATATATATCATTTTGAGTTATTACTGGTTTTGCTCATATTAGAAATATTGGTTTTAATTCTTTTTTAAATTCTTGATATTCAACGAGTAATGGTGTTTTTGTATAGTATTTTTGATTTTCTATTTGTTTATCGACAGATTTTTCTAGTATGTTATTAAATTCTATAAGAGTAGGATACAATTTAGCATTATAACGAAGTATTACATCGTCTTTTTGCATAATTTTTTGATAGTGAGAATCAAATGATGTGCGAGTTGCTTTTGTTCAATCTTCTCAAGTATAATTTTCTATCCATCTTCAAGCTGATTGTACATTGTCTCTAATACGAGCAAGTTGTTTAGTAGACATCAGAGAATCATATTCTTTTAAGAAAGATTCATTTAACATTTTTTGTAGCATTTTTGTAGGAGCTATGATTTCATTTAGATCTTTTATATCATCTTGTATATTGTATCAATTTAAAGTTTGATTATTGTCATCTTTAAAATCTCATTGATATCATGATAAAATAGATGCTATTTGTTCATTTTGTCATCATTGTACCATTTTTAGTAATAAATTTGTGAATCTATGATATCATATATCTTCTGAATAGATAAAATTATTGATATAGGATCCTAGAGCCTCTTGATAGAAATAATTTTTATTTGCTATCATATCGTCATATCGTATTTTTTTATCGACAAAATTTGATGGATTTCAATCATTGTAATATGTTTTTACTTTTTTGAAAAAGGATTTATATTCATTGATATTTTCTTGATAATTTATTATACTATGTCGTATTTCTGCTTCTCATTTTGGATTGTCATTGTATAAAAAATATTTTTCTTGTTCGTTTCGTATGAATTTTTGGTTTTCAAAATCTACGTATGGATATATACTTGGGTAAATAAATCATTGATTATTGACTACCGGAAGTGGCACGTTTCATAATAAAATAAGTCAAATTAATTTTGAAGTTTCGTCTTTTAATCAGTCAAAATATATATTTTCGAGAATTTTTGTTATATCTTTTGCTTGAAAATTCTTGGTATTAATCGGCAATACTATAGCTTTGCTATTAGATATTTCTTTTTGTATATATTGAGTTGTGTATCGTTTTATTTCATCTGATATATCGTTGTAAATATTTTCATCTACTAGTATTGTTATTATGTTTGTGCTTTTTATAGAATCTTCAGCTTTTACTTTATTAAATTTTACGAAAAATAACGAATTTAAAAAATATGATAAAATATAAATCGTAATGAAAAAGATTATTTGATTTTCTTTTTTAAACATGATTGATTTTCTGTTTGATTTTAAATATTTTTAATTTTTATTGAATCATGTATTTAAGATTATATACTTAAATTTTATTAAAACCAAAGAAAGCAAAAAAAAGCTTTTAAATTGATTTGTAATATATAAAATAGTGATAGAATACTTGACAATTCAGATAATAATTTATAATTAATAGTTTGTAATGGATGTAAATAAAAATTTGATAGTTTTTTTGGTGAATCAATTTGGACTAAAAATATCTGATGTTCATGGTGTTGAAAATTTTGATTTTGGATTAAGAGAGCTTGAATTGCAGCTTTCTTTTAGAATAAAACATTTGATTGATTATGATCGAGATAAGCTTATGCATTCGCTTTATAGAATAGATGTAAATGAAGAAGAAGTAAAAAAAATATTTAAAAGTTCATCGTCTGAATTAATTCCTATAAAGATTGCTAGATTAATTATAAAGAGGACTGCAGAAAAGATGAAAAATTATAATAATACTGATTAAAAAGTTTATTTGACATTTGTTACTATATTAATAAATATAGTTTTGAAAATAAATTAATAAAAAAATTATGACTAAGAAGGTATCTAATAACGATCGTAAAAAGATTGTTGCTAAGTTTGGTGGGAATACTTTTAAAAAGAAAACAAAGTTGAAACATCCTCCGAAGTTTAAGAAAAATCAGGATATGGTCGTTTCTGTTCAGGGCGATGTGCATTTACATAGTTCCTGTTGTAAGAAGTCGATGATTCCTTTGAATGGTAAGGAATATAATGTTAATGGACATCATCCTAAAATCCATGTTCCTAAAAAAGTTAAGATTGTTTCTGTTTCTCCCATACATGTGGGGGGTTCTGTATTGTAGTTTATATTATTTCATTTCTTTTCTAACTCACTATGTTTTTTAGCATTTGGTGGGTTTTTTTAAAAATCTCTTGCAATTGATTATAAAAAATATAAATGTTATCTGTTATGCCAAAGAAAGTAGGTTGTTTAATACGTAAAAATATTGTTCCTACCTAGGTTAAATAGAATTTGTTTCCGCTTTTGGTATAGCCTTGAATATTTCAAAGGTGATTTTTTTTATAAGAATAGTAAAGAGGCAATGGCTATTACGAGACAAAAAAAAGAAGAACTTATAAAGAACTATGTAAATGATTTACAAAATTCTGATAATTTAGTCATAGTTCAGCAATCTTGAATTGTAGTTACTGATGCTACTAAAATTAGAAGATCGGTGATGAATATTTGATGAAAATTTAACGTTATAAGAAAGAGACTTTTCCTTATGGCTCTTAAAGAGGCTTGATATGAAGAAATTAAAGTGGAAGATTTAGATTGATCTGTTGTGGCTTTGTATGCTAGAGGTGATCAGTATTGACCGTTAAAAGTTATAAATAATTTTTTGAAAGAGTATAAAAAAGAAGCAAAAAAATCGTCTTTTTCTTTTTTAGGTGGATGGTTTGATAAAAAATGGTATAATGCTGATTACGTAAATGATTTAGCAAATATGCCAACTAAGGAAGAACTTATATGAAAATTGGCTTATTTGTTCAATTATCCATTACAGTGATTTACTATGGTATTGGATCAGATAGCTAAGAAAGTTGAAAGTGAAAAGGATCAAGTTGAAAAGGTTGAAGCAAAAGTTGAAGAGGTGAAAGAAGATGTCCCAGTCGAAGTAGTAAGAACTGAAGAAAGTCCTGAAGCAGTAAAAGAAGAAACTAAGGCTGAATAAAAATGTTGTTAATGTTTTTGAAATATATTTATTTTATAATCTGTATAGAGAATGGAATTGTCCAAGAATGCACAAAAGATTATGGATCTTGTTAAGGAAATGTGAGCTGTAGAATTAAATCAACTTGTAAAAGCTTTGGAAGAAGAGTTTGGAGTAAGCGCCGCTGCTATGGTTGTAGCTTGATGAGCTGCTGCTGGTGGAGACGCTGGTACTGCTTGAGCTGGATCTGATACTGTTAATGTTGAATTGACAGAGATTGGTCAACAAAAAATTGCTGTTATTAAAGTTGTGAAAGAGGCTATGAATGTTGATTTAAAAGCAGCAAAAGAATTGGTTGAAAAAGCTCCAGTTATCGTCAAAGAAAAAGTAAAGTTTGAAGAAGCGGAAGCTTTGAAAGCAAAATTACAAGAGGTTTGAGCTACAATAAATTTCAAATAATTCTTATGGGATTTTGAAATTGTAGTGTACCTTTATTTATTTCCTAGAAAGTGAAAATATGACTGTTTCTGTTCAACAAATTGTTGATGCACAAGTTCATATTGGTACTTTGAAAAATGAAGCACATCCAAAAACTAATAAGTATTGGGCTGAGATTATAAATGGATTGGTTGTTATTGATCCTGAATCTATAATCGCCCAACTTGAAAGTGCAAAATCTAAAATTCAGAAAGCAAAATCTGAATGAAAGGATGTATTGGTTGTGAGTGAAAAAAAAATGTACTATGAGGAACTTGCTAAGTTAGCAGAGTCTAGTTGAGTTTTTTATCTTAACTATAAGATTCCTGCTTGATTTTTGACTAATTTTGAAACTCTAAAAAAAAGAATTGATTCTATGAACGATATGATAAAGTTTATGGATAGTGAAGATTTTTTGACTTTGACAAAAAAAGAACAATTGACCTATAAGAGAAAATTTAACAGAATTAATAAAATATATAAATGAGTAACAAAACTTGGTAAAAAACCAGCTTTGGTTGTTGTTATTGATGGTACTATGTTGGATTGATTTGTAGATGAATTATCTAAAAATAAATTAATTGATAGTATAATTGTTTCATCGACAAATTTTGCAAGATATTACCCAGAGGATAAACTTATTATAGCTAATATGTGAAGTTATAAAAGTTTGGATTTTGTAATGAAGTATATATTATCTTAAAAAATAAAATATGCAGGAAAATCAAAAAACAATTGATCAGTCATGATCTTTAAATAGCTTATATGTTCCCAGTAGTTTGGAAAAAAAGAGAGCTATTTTGATGTATCTGTTTTTTGGTATCATAATATTTATAGGTAAGAGAGAGATGAGTGTTTTTGAATATTTCCATCTTAAACAATCATTGTGACGATCTGTTTTGTTTATATTATTTCTTATGTTTAGTCTTGTTTTGTTATTGTTACCATTTATAAAATATATATGATTACTAGTTATATTAATTATTATTTCTGTATGGGTGTTGTTTGTTATGGACGTATGGAAGGGTAAATATAGTATTATTTGATGAGATAAATCTCCATTAGCTTTGTTTAAGGGTATATGAGAGCGAATTATAACTTTATTTGAAATTCATATAAAAACTTATCCTGATTTAAATGATAATGTTAAAGAGATTTCTTCTTTGGAAGATCTTGTTAAATAAAAGTTTTATTATTTATGTTATACAATTATGAGTGGAGTAGATATGCAATTGTTAAAAAGACTTAGAGATACGACTTTTGCTCCTTTAAAAGATTGTAGAGAAGCACTTATAGAATCGTCTTGAGATTTTGATAAAGCTCTTGATATTTTGAAAGAAAAGTGAATGTCTAAAGCTTCAAAAAAAGCTGATAGATTGACGAATGAATGATTGATAAAAGCTGTTGAAAAAGATTGAAAAATATATGCTCTTAAACTTTTATGTGAAACTGATTTTGTTGCAAAAAATGAAAATTTTCATGCTTTGTTTGATGAGATTATGGATAAAGTTTTTACAATAAAAAATGATGTTAGTAATTTATCTGAAATTGAATCCTGATTATTAAATGAAATGAATTGAATGGTTAACGAATTTATAGGCAAACTTTGAGAAAACACAAAACTTGATGATATTATAGTTTCTAGTAAAAATGCATATGTGTATAATCATCCTTGAAATAAAGTTGCTTCGATTATTTATTATACTGGTGATGAAAGTGTTGCAAAAGAATTGGCTTTGCAGGTTGCTGCTATGAATCCAGAATATTTATCTTTTGAATCAGTACCGCAATCTTATAGTGATGAATTATTGGAAAAATTTAAAGCTGAAATGACTGATTCTGGTAAACCAGCAAATATTATAGATCAAATAATTACTGGTAAATTACAAAAATATTTATCTGATTCGGTTCTTTTGGAACAAGAATATATAAGAGATAATACTAAAAAAATAAAAGATATTATGCCTAGTTGATTTGAAGTTACTGGGTATGTAAGGCTATCTATATAGTTTTATTTTGTTGATAAAAATTTGTTATGGAAAATTATGAATTGGTTTTGCTTTTGGATCCTAAAACTAAAGAATCTGATCGTAAGAATTTAATAAGCGATTTTGAAAAGACGTTTAAAGATAATATTATTAGTAAAGACGAGATAGGTCTTATGAATTTGTCGTATGCGTTAAATTGATTAAAATCTAACGATGCTGCTTATTTCTATTGTTATTACTTACAATTGGAGTCTACTAATATAAAGGATATAAAACAACTTTTTCTTTATAATAATATTATACTTAAATATGATATATTTAGGAGAACAAAAAAACAAATTGCCTTTGTTTTTAAGGATTTACAAAAAGAACTTCAAAATATAATAGATTCCTGGGAGGAAAAAAAATTATGACAGAAAATAACTTTCTTTACTGATCTTAAGAATGCTAAATATATAAATCGAAAATCTATTCCTATGTTAAAAAAATATATTACTAGATTTGGTGATATAAAACCTAGAAAATATACTCGTAATGGAGTAAGTGTTCAGAAAAAACTTAGAAAAGAAATTATAAGAGCTAGAAATTTTGGATTGGTAGAATTTATAAAGTAAGTAAAAACGTTGAATTCCGCTTTTATATAGCGCAAAGGTATATATTTTATTTCTCATATAGTTTGTAATGGCTAGTAAATTGAAAAGAATTAGGAAATACAACTGGAAAAAAAGAATCGGAACACATGGATTTAGACAAAGAATGCAGACTTGGACTTGAAGGAGAGTGTTGGCTAGAAGAAGAAAAAAATGAAGAAAAGTATTGGTGGTTCAAAGAAAAAAATAATGTAGGATCAGAATTTGATTTTATGTTTTTTTTGTTTATTTTCTAAACTGATTTTTGTACCCATGGTAGATAAAAAAAAACCTAATCCAAAAAAAGAAGGTAAAATAGTAAAACCTTCTAATTTGTCTGTTAAATCAAAAGCAGATAAAAAAGATGTAAACACTAAAAGTTTTACTCCAAAGCTCAAGGATATTTTTAAAGATTATTATCAAAAAGACTGAGTAATATATCTTACAAAACCTAGAAATTTTGGATGATTCCCTGATCTTTTAGATTTACAAAAAAAATGATATCGAAGCTTTGTGAATAAATATATTCATAAACTATTTGAAGATATCAATCCTATATGGGATATAGCTTGAGAAAAATTATATATACATATATGAGATATAAAAATTGAAGACTGTATGGAAACAGTTGAAAATTGTAAGAAAAAAGAATTAACATACTGATGAATTATTACTTGAAAAGTTAAATTGGTAGAAAAAGTAGAATCTATTGATTGAAAAAAAGTTACAGAAAAGGTTCTCTTTAGTAAGCGTGTGAATATAGGTATAATGCCGCTTATGACACCATCTGCTTCTTATGTAATAAATTGAGTAGAAAGAGTTATTATATCTCAAATAATAAGATCATATTGAATATTTTATGCTAAAAAAGATTTTAGATATTCTTTTAAGGTTATACCAGAAAATGGTCCGTGGTTGGAAGTACAGGTTGAAAAATCATGAGTAATAGTAGCAAGAATCAATAAATCGAGAAAATTTCCTATAACTACATTGCTTAGAGTATTTGGAATGGAAAATGATGAAGGAATAAGAGAGTTATTTAAGGATGGATCTGAAGAAGAAGATACAAATTATATAGAAATTACATTAAAAAAAGATACGACTAAAGATGCCTTATCGGCTGCAGAATATATTTACAATAAACTTAGACCTTGAGAATTAATTGATTCTGAAAGTGCTTTGAATTATGTAAAAGCTCAATTTATGGATCCTAATAGAATATTTGTTGGTAGAATAGCAAGAAGAAAATTAAATGCTAAACTTGGTTTGAGCAAGTCTATAGATGATATAAATTCAAATTTATATGATTGAGAAGATTTGGTAGCATCTATAAAGTATCTTTTGAATTTATCAAACTTTAAAAAATGATATTATGTAGACGATTCTGATCATCTTTCAAATAAACGTATAAGAACTATGTGAGAGATCTTATATGCTCATTTACAACCTGTGATGAGAAAGTTTGTTAAAAGTGTTAAATGAAAACTTAGTGTATTAAATCTTGATAATGCAATAAAAATAACTGATCTTGTGAATTTTAAAATAATAGATAATGCAACAAAAAGTTTTTTTGCTACTTCACAGCTTTCACAATTTCTTGATCAAATTAATCCTTTATCTGAAGTAGAACATAAAAGAAGAATTACTGCTCTAGGCCCATGAGGATTAAAAAGGGAAACAGCTAAATTTGAGGTGCGTGATGTTCATCCTTCTCATTATTGAAGAATATGTCCTATAGAAACTCCTGAATGACAAAATATTTGACTTGTAATTTATCAATCACTTTATTCTCGTGTGAATGATGAATGATTTTTGGAAACTCCTGCATTGAAAATATTACGTGAAGTAGAACCAAAAAAAAAGAAATTACTAAATAGAGTAGTTCATCGTGATATTTTTGAATTAGACGCTAAGTGAAATCCTACTAAAAAGATTATAGCAAAAGAATGAGAATATATAGATGAACAAATGGCAGAAAAAATAGAAAAATTTTATTGAAAATATAATAAATCTATTCAGGTTAAATCATTTTTTGATTGAACTATAGATTATATAAGTCCAGAACAAGACGAAAGATATTATGTAGCTGACGCTACGACGCCCATAGACGAATATAATAATATAATATGACAACGTATAGCTGCTAGACATTTTAATGAAATGGAAACATTCCATGTTAATGATATTACTCATATGGATGTTAATCCATCTCAGATATTTAGTCCAAATACATCGCTTATTCCATTTGTTGACCATAATGATGCTGTCCGTGCTTCAATAGCCACTAATCAACAACGTCAAGCTTTACCTTTATTAAAAAATGAGGTGCCTTTGGTAGGTACTTGATTGGAAAAAGATATTGTACAAATGACACATGCTGTGATAAAAGCAGAAGATGAGTGAGAAATTATTTATGTAGATTGAAAGAGATTAAAAGTAAAATATAAATCTTGAACGAAAGAATATGTTTTAACTAATTTTTCTAGATCAAATCATAAAACTTGTATAAATCAAATCCCTTGTGTAAAACTAAAACAGAGAGTAAATAAATGAGATATTTTAGCGGAGTGACCTTGTTCATTGTGATGAGAAATGGCATTATGAAAAAATTTAAGAATAGCTTTTATGCCTTGGAAATGATATAATTATGAAGATGCTATAGTTATTTCTCAAAGATTGGTTAAAGATGATGAATTAACATCAATACAAATAGAAGAGTATGAAATAGAGGTTGCTGATACAAAGCTAGGGCCCGAAGAAACTACAAATGATATTCCATGAGTATCTATGTCTAAATTAAAAAATCTTGAAGAAGACTGAGTAGTTAGAATATGATCTATAGTAAAATGAGGAGATATATTAATATGAAAAATTACCCCAAAAAGTGAATGAGAACTTACTCCTGAAGAAAAACTTATTCAAGCAATATTTGGAGATAGATCTAAGAATGTAAAAGATACTTCTCTTTATATGCCAAGTTGAAGTGAATGAAAAGTTATAGATGTAGTGATATTAGACGCTAAAAAATGAGATAATTTGATGGCATGAGTAAGAAAGAAAATAAAAGTTTATGTAGCAACAACTAGGAAAATAGAAGTATGAGATAAATTAGCTTGAAAGCATGGTAATAAAGGTATTATTGCTATTGTTGTTCCTGAAGAAGATATGCCTTATTCTGAAGATTGAAAACCAGTTGATGTTGTTTTGAATCCACTTTGAGTAATTTCTCGTATGAACCTTTGACAACTTTATGAAACTCAATTGTGAGGTATTGCAAAAATTTTATGAGTAAGATTTGCTGTGCCTACCTTTGGATCTTTTGGTTTGAATGAATTTGGCGAATTAGTAGAAAAATGCTGATTATCTGATCAGGTTAGAGTAACTCTTTTCAATTGAGAAAACTGAGAACCTTATGACCAAAAAGTAACTGTATGATATATGCATGTTTTGAAATTGGTACATATGGTAGAAGATAAAATACATGCTAGATCTGTTTGACCATATTCTTTGATTACACAACAGCCTCTTTGATGAAAATCAAGACAATGATGACAAAGATTTTGAGAGATGGAGGTTTGGTCACTAGAAGCTTACTCTGCTGTATATACTCTTCAAGAAATGTTGACAGTTAAATCAGATGATGTCGTATGAAGAAATAAATTATATGAAGCTATTATAAAGTGACAGAAGCCTAAAATATGATGATTGCCAGAATCTTTTAATCTTGTTACATATTTATTTAAATGATTATGACAAAATGTAACTCCTTTGACGATAGAAGAAATGGAAATGGTTCATCAAGAAAGAACAAAAAAAATAAAAGATTTGTGACTTTCATGATTACTTAGCTGACCAATTACTACGGACTGATGATGGTATGAGGCGGAAGACGTTATGCAGGAAAAAGAAGAATTAATAGAAAATGTCATAAAAGAAATGGAAGATTTTTGAGAAATAGAAGAAAATTAAAAAATAAATTATTATTATTTATAATTTAAATTTTGTTATTCATGTATAAAACAAAATTTGACGCACTTATGGTTACTTTAGCGTCTGTTGATGATATTTCTGGTCGATCGCATTGAGTTGTAGACAATCCTGATACTGTAAATTATAGAACTTGAAGGCCCAAACAGAACTGACTTTTTTGTGAGTCTATTTTTGGTCCTGTGAAAAATTATGAATGTAGTTGTGGGAAATATAAATGAATAAGATATAAATGAATCGTCTGTGAAAGATGTTGAGTTGAAGTTACAAATTCTAGAGTGAGAAGATCTAGAATGTGACATATAGAACTTGCGTCACCAGTTATACATGTTTGGTATAAATCTAGTCCTTCTTGATGAATAAATCAAATACTTGGCTTATCATCAAATGAAATAGATAAGATTTTAACTTTTGTTAAATATGTTCTTGTAAAATGAGTAGATGAAAAAACAAAAGATAAATTAAAAGCAAAGATTAAGGTAGATTATGATAAAAAGATAGAAGAATTGAATAAACTTTTTAAGGAAGAAAAAGCAAAATCAAAAGAAGAATCAAAAGATGAAAAAAGATTAAAGGAAATAGATAGATTATTTGAAGAAAATAAAGATAGTTTAGAAAAAGAATTTAATAGATTAAAATCAATAGTTTCAGACTTAGATTTTTGATCTACTATTTTGGAAAGCGATTATAGAAATATATTTATTCAATTTAATGATTTAATAACATTCTCATCTTGATCAGAAGCTTTGCTTAGAATGTTACAAAGTATAGATGTGGAAAAAGAAATAAAAAGAAGAGTACAAGAATTTCATAATATAAAATCCGAAGATCAAAAGAAAAAAGCTATGGCTTTGATTAAGCTTTTGATAAATCTTCATATGTCAAATGTGAAACCAGAAAATATGGTTATTAGAAAATTACCAGTTATACCACCAGATCTTAGACCTGTTGTTCAGCTTGAATGATGAAAGTTTGCATCATCTGATGTAAATCTTTTCTATAGACGTGTGCTTATGAGAAATATAAGGCTTAAAAAAATGATTCAAGTTGGTATGCCAGATGTTGTTAAAAAAAATGAAATAAGATTACTTCAGGAGGCAGTAAATAATTTATTGGTGTGAGAAAAAAATTCTACTTCCAAAGCTTGAGCTTGAATAAAAGTATTTAAAGCTTTGTCTGATATGCTTTCTTGAAAAGAATGAATATTTAGAAAAAATCTTTTATGAAAAAGAGTAGATTATTCTTGAAGATCTATTATTACTGTTGGTCCAAATTTAAAATTAGATGAATGCTGATTACCTATTGCTATAGCTGTAAAGATGTTTACTCCTTTTATTATAGGTAAACTTATAGAAAAAAAGATAGTGTATACTCCAAAACAAGCTGAAAAACTTATAAAAGAGGAATCTCCTATAGCATTAAAATTTCTTGAAGAAGTTATAAAAGATAAGTATGTATTATTAAATCGTGCTCCTACTCTACATAGACTTTCTATAGAAGCATTTAAAATAAAACTGATGCCTTGAAAGACAATAAGAATTCATCCTCTTGTTTGTCCTGCATTTAATGCCGATTTTGATGGTGATCAAATGGCTGTACATTTGCCTATATCTGATGAAGCTCAAAGAGAAGCAAAAGATTTGATAGCTGCGGATAAAAATATTCTTAAACCTGGTTCTTGAGATCCTACTATTACTCATTCACAAGATATGGTTTTGGGGGCTTATTATCTTACTGATGAATTTGATAATAGATATCCAGATTATAATACAACAAGAGAATGGGAAGAAAAAACTCCTGTTGTGTGAATATTTGGTTCTATGGAAGATGTATTGGTTTCTTATTCAAATAGTGATTTAAAAGTTAAAGATAAAATAGTTCTAATATATTTGTGAGAACCAATAAAGACAACTGTGTGAAGAGTTATATTTAATAATATTTTGCCAGAAAAATTAAGATTTATAAATAAAAAACTTACTAATAAAGATTTAGTTAAAATATTAAGTGTTGTTTTTGATGAATATGATATGCCGACTACAGTTAGAGTGGCTGATGATATAAAGGATCTTGGGTTTGCTTATTCTACAATAGCGGCGACTTCTATCAATGTTTTTGATATGAAGGTTCCAAAAGAGAAAGAAGATATGTTGAAGCTGTGAGATGAACAATCAAATAATATTTATAAATATTATTTTAGAGGATTGCTGTCTGATGAAGAGAAACACAGGCTGATAGTTAAGTTATGGACAGATGTGAAGTCTAGAACAGAGTGATTTCTTAAAAATATTATATGACCTGGAAATGATCTTTATACTATGATTGATTCAAAAGCTAGATGATCTCAAACACATCTTACTCAGATTTCTGGTATGAAATGACTTGTTGTTAATCCTAAAGGAGAAGTAATAGAACTCCCTATAAAATGAAGTTTTGTGGAGTGATTAAAACCTATTGAATATTTTATATCTGCCCATTCTTGAAGAAAGGGAAAGGCTGATACTGCTCTTAGAACTGCAGAATCTTGATATTTAACTAGAAAACTTTGTGATTCTTCACAGGAAGTTATAGTAAGAGAAGAAGATTGTGAAACTGATAAATATGTAATATTTTCTAAAGAAGAAATAGAACTTAGGTGAGAGAAAATTTTTAATGTTATATACGGTAGAACTTTAGCAGAAGATTTTGTAGACAAACATTGAAAAACTGTACTAAAAAAATGAGAAACTTTAGATAAAAAAGCTATGATATTAATAGAAGAAGAGTGAATAGATTCTCTTAAACTTAGAAGTCCTTTGACTTGTGATTGTATAAGTTGAGTTTGTCAGAAATGTTATGGTATGGATTTGTCTACTAGAAGAATAGTAGATATATGAACTCCAGTTTGAATTATTGCTGCTCAATCTATATGAGAACCATCTACTCAATTGACATTGGATACTTTTCACGAATGATGAGTGGCTGGTAAATGATGAGATATTACACATGGTATAGATAGAGTAAAACAATTATTTGAAGTTAGAGCTCCTAGAATACCTGCTGTTGTTGCTCCTTTTGATGGTACTATATATTTTTCTGAAGTTTCAGAACAAAATAAAACAGCTGTAATAAAAGTGGTTTCTGAATATATAAAGAAGAATTATTTAATAAAAGATTGATATATAACAAAGTTGAAAAAATGACAAATGCTTGAAAAATGAGCTACTTATGCAGAAAAGGGCAAAAGTAAGTTAAAAATTAAAGAAGAATGAAAAGTTTTAGAAATTCATGATGATTGCGTAATAATTTGAGTACAAGAAGTTTTTAGTAGATCTTTGACAGGTTTAACTGCTAAAAAGACTAAAGACTGAGAAAAAGTTTACAAATGAGAAGTATTGACTAATTGAGCATTGGATATTATGGAATACAAAAATATTGTATGAGACTTACAAGCCCAAAGATATATAATATCAGAGACTAAGAAAGTTTATATGTGACAGTGACAAGATTTAAATGATAAACATATAGAGGTGGTTGTTAAGCAGCTTTTCTCAAAGGTATTTATACAAGATTCTTGAGAGACTAGCTTTATACCGTGAACTCGTGTAAAGTATGAACATTTTGTTAAGGTCAATAATGATCTTATTTCTCAATGAAGAAGACCAGCAAAATGAATTAGATTAGCTTTGTGATTGACAAATATAGCAAAGGAGACTGACTCTTGGCTTTCTGCTGCATCATTTCAAGAAACTATAAGAGTAATGGTGTGAGCTTCACTTAGATGAGCAATAGATGATTTGTCTGATTTAAAAGCAAATGTAATTATATGAAGATTATTACCAGTTTGAGAAATATATAGAAATAAACACGGTTATTAGTTTATAGTTTATAGTTTATAAAAATTTGAGATATTAATCTTGAAAAAATAGTCTGGATTAGTATACATACCTTTCGTTATATTTAATTATTGATATAAAAAAAATGGCTCATAAAAAAGCAGCATGATCTACCAAGAACTTAAAAGATTCACAACCAAAATATAGGTGAGTCAAGGTGTTTTGATGACAAAAAGTAATTCCATGAAATATTATTATCAGACAAAAAGGGAATAAATTTGAGTGTGGTAAAAATGTTTATATGTGAAGAGATTTCACTATTCTTTCAAAAATCGCTTGAGTTGTTACTTTTAAAAAGAAAAAATTTAAAAGATTTGATGGTAGAGTATATTTGAAAACTGTTGTAGAAGTCTTTCCTTTCACAGAAGTTAAAATAGAAAAAGTTATAAAATCTAAAAAAGTAATTGAAGAGATAATATCAAAAAAGCCAGTTTCTAAGACTGTAAAGGTAGCTGAAAAAATTGAAAAAACTCCAATTGAAAAAAAAGAAACAGTAAAAAAAACTCCAGTTAAAAAAGCAGCTACTGAAAAAAAAGAAACAGTAAAAAAAGTTCCAATTAAAAAAGTAGCTACTGAAAAAAAAGAAATAGTAAAAAAAGCTCCAGCTAAAAAAATAGTAAAAAAATAAATATAATGTTTTTTAAATTTAATGCATTAAAATGACTATAGGTCCAAAGAAAAAAATATCTCAAGCTAAATGAGCAAGTAGACATTCAACACGACTTGGTTTGAATCTAAAGAGACTAAAAGATACATATAAAACTTCAAAATGTAAAAATTGTGGAGCAGTTAAATTATCTTATAGAGTTTGTCCTGCATGTGGTTACTATAAATGAAAACAAATTATTACTATAAAGAGTAAATCAAAAGGAAAAGTAGTTGATGCTTAATTACACTAAAATCTAATAATTAACAACTAATAATTTATAGTTAATAAAGCAGGTCATGAATGTTCATCAAAGAATAAATGCAAGGAAAATAGTATTGTCTTATTTTTATGAGAATTGTTTTTTTGATAAATTATTGCATCAAGATGCTGCTATAAAAGAGGCTTTATTTATAGATAATACATTTGAGTCTCAAACTGAAAAGTTTTCTGAAGAAAGAGAACTTTTTTTGAATATGATAAAAGATAATTATATGTCTTGAGAACCAGAAGAATGATTGATGTATGTGTTAAATTATTTTTTTAATGAATGGAAAGCCGAAGATGTTGATATAGACTATATGCTTAGAGTTTGAAGTAACTTTGCTAAATATCAAGAAGAAGTTATAAAAAAAATAAACTGATATGCTCAGAGTTTTGATTATTATCAAATGGATGTAATAGACCAGGCTTTATTTATATTATGATATGTAGAGTGGAAAGAGTTGGATACGCCAAAAGAAGTAATATTAAATGAATTGGTGGAAATAGCAAAAAGATATTGTGATGAATGATCTCCAAAGTTGATTAATGGTATAATGCACAATATAATAGCGGAAATGTGAAATTAGAAATGTGAAATTATAAGGAAACTGGCAAGTAGTCAGTTTTTTTTTATTTTCATTGTAGTTCTAATTTGAATTCTTTGAGAAATGTATTTAAAAAGTTTGTCCTTCTTTGTGCTATTTTCTTTGCGCTTGTTGTATGCATTCTTTGTGTAACTTTAAGTAACCTTGTAAAAAATAGATCTAAAGAATATTTTAAATCGTTTGCTAAACGATTTTCACAAAATGGATCATCTGAGTTATAAAATACTATTTTCATTTGACCTGCCGAAGCATAAGTCCTCATTATAGATATCGCTCAAGTAGCTTCTAATTCATCTGCGTCTTGTAATATTTTTGATTCTAATATCTCTGGTATAATTCATTTACTAAAAGAGCATTCTAAAATACATGTTTTTACTTTCTCTATTTTTTCTATCGGAAAGTTTTTAAAACTTTTTAATATTTTTTCTGCTTCTTCTGCGCTTTTTTCTTGAGATTTGTGTCTTTCTGGATGGTTTTTAGGATATACAATTAAATCGTGAAATAAAGCAGCAGGAATTATTATATCTAGATCTGCCTTTTCTTTTTTAGCTATTCTTTCGGCATTTGTAAGGACTCTTAAAGCATGCTCAAAATCATGAGATACATCCGTATTGGGTATTCTTTCCATTGCTATTTCGATTAATTGATTTCTTAGTTTTTTGTTCATATTATCTAATACAGTAATTAAAGTTTTAGGAATATACATAAAAAATATATGAAAACAAATTTTAATTTCCCTTTGATAAATATGTCTTAAATTTTATAAGTAGGTTGATTTATTATAGATTTTTTGATTTATGGATACCGATAAAATTATAGAAAATTGTAAGAAGCTTTTGATAGCTTATCAAGAGTGAAAATTATGATATATGAAAATGCCAGAAGATATTAACCCTTGATTCTCTCACAACGAAAAAGAATTGTGTCTTTGTTATTTTACCTTACCTATGGCACTTAATTATCAGAGAAATAGTTATACTTTACGAGAAAGTGTTTTAAAAACTTATTTAGATCTTGATACAAAAGATATATTTGATATTGAAAAATCTAGTGAGATGAGGGAAGATAAGTTGAGAAGAAAATTACTTAAATACAAAATTGCATTACAACCTAATAAACATATTCAAACTTGGCAAAGAATTGCTAAGACAGTAGATAATAATTGGTGAACTTTGTGAGGTCTATTTGAGGCTGTTGATTATGACTTTTTGAAACTTAGAGAAACAATACAATATAAATATAAATCTTGATTTCCATATCTTTCTTGACCTAAAATATTTAATTATCGATCATTTATTATTCAGACTTATTGAAATATTAAACTTAAAAATTCTGAATTTATAGACATAGCTCCAGATACACACGTAACTAAATGCTCTGTGAAACTTTGAGTAATAACTAGCGAAGAAGCTAATATTTTAACGAAAGATCAGATATCACAAAAGTGGCGCGAAATTTTAAGTTGAACATGAATAATATCCATAGATATGCATTCTCCCTTGTGGTTTCGGAGTAGAAATGATTTTATATTTGAATTGAAATAGAATAAAATTATTGTTAATTATAATTTATTTAATATTTGTTATGCAAAATTATCAAGAACTTATACAACAACTGATAGATACTCCAAAGGAAAAACTTACTGCTCAACTTTTTGTCGATTATAAAAGAAATTTTGCTAGAAAATATAAAATGAAGGATTTGCCTAGTAATATAGCTATTATCAAGGTCTATCGTGATATGATAGATAAAAAACTTATTAAAAAGAATATTGAACTTGAACAATTTATCAGAAAAAGAAAAATAAGATCAGCTTCTGGTATCGTTGCTATTCAGGTATTAACTAAGCCTTTTCGATGTCCAGGGGAATGTATTTTCTGTCCTAATGATCCAACAATGCCCAAGAGTTATATCAAATCTGAACCTGGAGCTATGAGAGCTTTGCTCAATAAATTTGACCCTTTGAAACAAGTATATAATAGACTGACATCACTTATTTTATCTGGTCATTCAACAGATAAAATAGAGATGATTGTGCTTGGTGGGACTTGGGATGTTTATCCAATAAAATATAAAATAGCGTTTATTAAATGACTTTATGATGCTGTTAATACTTTTGCTAAACTAAAAATTAAAAGCTTGGAATCGTGAATGGACGACAAAACTGAAAAAAGATTTAAATATACTTTAGAATGACTAGATAAGACAAAATATTCCAAGACATTAGAAGCTGCCATTAAAAAAAATGAAAAAGCTAAACATAGAATCATAGGTTTAACAATTGAAACGAGACCAGAATATGTGACTGATGGAAATTGTAAACTATGGCGTGAGATGTGAGTAACAAGGATTGAAATATGACTTCAATCGATGTATGATGATGTTCTGATTAAAAATAAGAGGGGACATACTGTCCAGCAATTCCGTCAAGCTATTCATAAGCTTAGACAGTATGCATTTAAATTCTCTGTACATATTATGCCATGACTTTATGGATCTAGCTATGTAAAAGATCTGTGAACGTTTAAGAAAATATATTCTGATATCTATGTAAAACCAGATGAAATAAAATTTTATCCAACATCAGTTATTCCCAATACAGAACTTTATAATCTTTATAATCAGTGAAAATATAAACCCATTTCTACTGACTATATAAAAAAACTTATTGGTCAAACTTTTAATGAAATTATTCCACCATATACTAGAATTAAGAGGCTTATCCGCGATATTCCAGCTACTGAAATTGTTGCAGGAAGCAATATTACTAATCTTTCACAGTTGGTTCATGATAGTTTAAAATTGGAAATGATAGATGATACTTCTAAAATGAAAAATTTTTATGCTAGACTGTACGAGCATTCTAAGATAGTTAAAAAACTAGATACTAGAGAATTAAAAAAATTTATAGAATGAGAATATGAAACTTTGATTGTTTGAAAAAAACCAGATTTAAAGATCTTTAGAAATTTTGTTAGTTTAGATACAAGAAGTAGAGAAATTAGAAATAAGACAACAGATGAAAGATATAAGATAAAAGAAATGGTGAATTTTGTTATTAGAAAGTATGAGAGTAGTATGGGTACAGAATTGTTTATTTCATTTGAAGATTTATTGGGATATTTATATTGATTTGCTAGGTTACTATTGCCGTTAAATGAAAATACAGTTGACTGGAAGTGATTATGAAAGGATGTTGCTATGATTAGAGAATTACATATATATTGAAATGTTGCAATGCTTCAATGAGGCAATGTCACAATGGAACAATGAAACATTAAAATTCAACATAAATGATTTGGTAGACAGCTTATGGAAGTTGCAGAAGATATTTCTAGAAATTTTTGATACAAAAAATTGTCTGTAATATCTGGTGTGTGAGTAAGAGAGTATTATAAGAAATTATGATATAAATTAGAATGAACTTATATGATAAATGCGCTTAAGCGTTAAAATGTTAAAACGTTAAAAATAAAAAAAGAGGCTGTTAATGCCTCTTTTTTGTGTATAATTAAGATTGATTTTTTATATTTTATTATTTTGATTTATAAATCATTTTATAGATTCTAGTGTGTTGAAATATCTTACTTTCATAAGTTTATAAGACATATATCATTTATCTGTTTTGTATATTTTATAAACTTTATTATTGGGAGATGTATGATTTATAGGATCAAATGATGTATCTATTGTATGGTCCCGTATTGTTATTGCTGGATTATTTAGATTTAGATAAGCACGCAATCATTGTAATGTATCAAAATATTTTGTACTTGATAAATCGGGTGATGTATATCAATTATCGTCACTTTCTATTGTATAAACTTTACCATTTGGAGCGGTATGTTTGTCTGGATCAGTATTTTTTGTATCTATATAATTTGATCAATATGTGTTTATTCTACAATCTCCAGGATTTTTAGCGTCTATATATCTAATGAGAGAGGAACGAGTAGAGAAATATTGTACCTTTTTGAAGTTTGGTGAATAGTAGGCATTTTGATCTTCTTCAAATTGGATTTCGTATTCTTTACAATTTGGAGCTACATGGTCACTTTCGTCTATTCATGATATTAATAAGCGAGCTTCTATAAGACTCAATAAATATTCAAATGTTGAGTAAGCATCGTCATCTTCATCTATAGATTCTAATTTATCTGTTAACATACTTCTTAGTGTATATAGAAATTCTTCTTCTTTTGCTGAATCATCTGAATATAGTTCAAGAAGCAAATTAAATATGCTCATTATTCTAATTTTTTGTAGGTTACTTAAGTCTGTACTGTTGTCATCTCATTCAATCATAGTCGTGATATAGAATGTAGTGGAAACTGATCATATTGTTATTTTTGAACTTATTGTTGTATCATATTTTTTACTTGAATATAATTCTATATTTAATTCATCTCAGTTTTGGACGTATCAACTAGTTCATATTGGTTCTCAATTTACATATAGCATTCATTTTGATATCGTAGCTAGAGTTATATCATTGAAATTTGCTATAGTGAACGGATCTGACATATAAGCTTTATCTATTTGAGCGTTTCTTAGTCGTGGAATTGTTCATATTATCATAGGACTTCCTGCTCATAACAAAGAATTTGCAACTATATTGAAATATGACAATTTATTTGTTCTAAATTCACACATTTTATTTGAATCTAGTATACATATTTCGTCTATGTATGTTTTTTCTCGTCAAGTTGAACATTCTGCAGATCTAAATATACGATATGTGTCTCATATTGTTCAAGAATTTACTTTTACCTTGATGGTGAAATATCATCAATTTACATTTGATGTTATTGTTGATCAACTTGCTCATGCTTGGAATTCTAATAATATTATAGGATTTGTTAGTCATGATGATATGCTTGTTAATGTATTAGATGAAGCAGAACAAGATCATGCTGATAATATTGTAGGTGGTGTGAGTATTCAATTTCGATTTCAATAAGATATTCAAACTGAATTTATTCAAGAGATACTTAAATATCAACCAGTGTTGTCTCAACTACTATATATCATTATATTTCATGGTATATAGAATATTGTTCAGGAATTTATTGTTCACGTTATTGTTATATTTCATGTTCATATCAAAGTGCATGTTCAATTTATATTTGTTCGTCAATTTCGACAATTTATTCAAGTAAGTCATAATATAGTTACTGTAGATGTACAAGAACCAGTTTTTATTGTTGTTCATGTTATATTACTGGTAGTAATAATTGTAGCTGTGTATGTTCATGAATTTAAATAACTATATGTTACTGTATAGTTTGAAGAATTTGAAGTTATAGAAGCTCAATTTCCATTTCAATATGTTATTTCTGTTATTTTAGATCGAGAAGATGAGTTTCAAGTAAATGTAACGTTTTCTCAAGTATATTTAGGTGAGTCATTAGTAAGTGTACAAGTGGGAGTTTCTAATTGGCAAGAAGAGTTACATCCATCTCAATTTGTTGTGTTATTGTCATCGCATTGTTCAGTTCATTCTATAATGTTGTTACCACAAATAGCTCATGTAGCTCATAATATAGTCACTGTAGATGGACAAGAACCAGTCTTTACTATTGTTCAAGTTATATTGCTTGTTGTTATAATGGTGGCAGTATAAGTTCAAGTATTTTGGTATGAATATGTAGCAGTAATATTGGATAAGTTAGATGTTACAGACGCTCAAATTCAGTCTCAATATGTTATTTCTGTTATTCTAGATCGAGAAGATGATGTTCAAGTAAATGTAACATTTTCTCAAGTATATTTTGGTGAGTTATTAGTAAGTGTACAAGTAGGAGTTTCCAATTGGCAAGAGGAGCTACATCAATCTCAATTTGTTGTGTTATTGTCATCGCATTGTTCAGTGCCTTCTATAATATTGTTACCACAAACAGCTCATGTAGCTCATAATATAGTTACAGAACTTGTACATATTCAAGTCTTTATTATAGTTCATGTTATATTATTAGTAACTATAATGGTGCCTGTGTATGATCAAGAATTTGTATATGAATGTATTGTTGTATAGTTTGAATATGTTCAATTTATTCACACTCAGCTTCAATCTCCAAATTGTATATTACTAATTTTAGCTCGAGAATTTGTGTCTCAAGTAAATGTAACATATTCTCAAGTATATTTAGGTGAGTCATTAGTAAGTGTACAAGTAGGAGTTTCTAATTGGCAAGAAGAGCTACATCCATCTCAATTTGTTGTATTATTGTCATCGCATTGTTCTCATGTTTGAATACTTCAGTTTCAACAAGCGTCATAAACTGTAATTGTTCATGTTTTTACACAGTCAAGTCATCAAGAAAAAGGATTTGATCAAGTAAATATAACGTTGTATATTCATGTATTAGTTAGTGTTAAAGGAAGAGAAAGAGATGCTCATGTTCAAGCTGTTTGTGTATAGTAAGATGTTCATTTCGATATATTTAGTGCTCGTTGTATTCATGTCTGACCTGCGACACTAAGATTAACTGTTAATGATGAATATCAAGTTGTTGGAGAAAATGTAAAAGCAGAACAAGAAGGAGTTTTTAATGTACAATCTAATGCACAAGCTCGTCATGTGGAAGTGTTTGGGTCACATTCTTCATTTGATTCTATAGTTCAATTTCCGCATGTGTCAGCTATTTCTTCACAAGAATTAGATGCTCAGCTTCGAGTGTATCATGTTATACATTTAAAATCACAAGATCCAGATGTTGGTGTGGAAGTATATCATCAACTTGTTGTAGGATTCCATATTGTTCCATCCCGTATTTGTGTGATATTATAAGATGTAGATCAATTATAATATATTCAACTTGTTACAACTCAAATACAGTTTCAAGTCTGAGTTAATTCTGGTACTCATGTTCACCAAAAATTAGCTACTCATCATCGTTGGTCTCGGAAATATCATGTAATATTATTAAAAAATCTAAAGGTTCATGAAAGTCATCATGTGTATGTATTGTTTATGAAGTCATATGTAACTCATACTATCATATTATAATCAGTTCAACTTCGATTATGATTTATAAGTCAGTATACCTCATCTGGATTGTATCAGCTACAGAGTGTATACCATCAACCACTCATAGTAAGATTATTATATCCTGTGATGTTTGCTATTTGTATAATATCAAGAGTGTCTTTATCAAGAGGTCGCAATCTGTATCATCTTTGATTATTATAATATAGTCATTTTACTTGTCTTGTACAAATTCTATCTTCTCAATTTAATGTAATTGTTTCTCATAGATATCATGGATTTGATAGGAAAAATGTTCAAGCAAAGTCATTTCATCCGTAAGCAAAATTAGCCATATTAACATATCAAGTTATTCATGGAAACAATCATAAGATATTGTCGTCGAATTCTATGCTATTGGCATGTGTCCTTCAAGAAAACATATAAACAGAAAGCAAAACAACTATAAAAAGTCAGATTTTAATTAATCTTTTTACGTCACTTACTTTGTATAAAAATTTGGTTGTCATTTTTATAAACTGATGATATTAAAAATTCTTTCCAAATTATTATAATCTGTAATCTTTTATATCAAAAACAAATGGCTTTAATTGTTTATAAAAACAGGACAAATATAAATAAATATATTTTTGTTATTGACTTATCTTATATTTCTTTATTATAATATAATTTCTTTATTGATTTATCTTATTGTTCCAGTTGAAAACGTTTATTATTTTGTTAAACTGATTTTGATTTATTTTTCTTAACTGCCATATATGACAGATCCTTTTTTTAGAACGAGTTCTAATATTAATCAAAATAATCAATTTCCCAAAGATGATAATAGAAAAAAAGCTGATGATATTCTTGTTAAACAGAAACAATTGGAACAAGAGTTTTTGAAATTAAATGATTATTTGAAAAATAATAATTTAAATAATGAACAAAAGCTATCTATACAACAGCAGATGCAACAGTTAGATTTTCAATATAAACAAAATGCTAGTGTTTTGAAAAGTTTATGAGTAGGTCAATCTTCTGTAAAAGCAAATACACAAGAAAAATCATGATCTAAAATTTCTATGAGACAATTTTTTGTTTGATGTGGAATACTTTTGTTTTTATTAGTTTGATGATTGGCAGCTATTTTTTATTATTTAGTGTCCAATCCTGGACAAATGAATGGAGTATGAATAACTCCGCAAACAGCAAAAATATTACTTCAAACTTTTGTTGTTATATTTTTTGGATTTTTGTTTTTGTTGGGCTTCGCTTTGATTATAGTTAATGCATATAGATTGGCGACAGTAAAAAATAAATCAAAAATATGATATACTATGTGAATGTTTTTATGATTATTAGTTTTTGTTTTTTCTATAGCCTTTGGTTCAATATTATTGAGTAGAATAAGTAATATATCTGTTTGAGATTTGTCAGACCCTACTAAATTACTTAGACAATATCTTAAATTGAAAGATGGGCCTATGTATATTGGATCTGATCCTAGTTTAAAACTTATAGCACCTTGAATCGTTGGGTTTCAGATAAATTCAACTTTATTTGATAGTCAAATATTGCCTAAATTATGACAAGTTCAAGTCCAGTGAATACAGTTAGATTGTGGGAATGGTCAAAAATTAGATATTGATATGAAAACGGCAGAATTTAATTGATCTTGTATATATTATGTGAAATGAAATTTTCCTTTAAATTTAGATGTTTCTTATGTTAATCCTCAAACATCAGAAAAACTTCAAAAAAGTTTTGAGGCGTGAACTGTAAAATTTGAGTCTGAAATAAGAATAACAAATAAAGATAATTCTGTTAAAAATATTCCTTTAGATGTGATTGTATGAAAAGTACCTTCAAAAGTGACTTTTGATGCTTCAGAAGTTTTTAAAGATTTTAGTTTAAGTGATTATATTGTTACTCGGGATGTAAATTGAGATGGTATTACTGATAAAGAAAATGATTCTAGTTTTACTTATGTATATAAAGAGGCTAAAGTTTATGAGGTATTAGTCAGATTCCCTAACTTAAATAAATATTTATATACTTTCCCTATAAGAGTAGAGCAATCGGATGTTCCTATTTGTGAAGTAACTTTAAATTCTATAAAGTGAACTGAATATAATATAAAAACGAATTTCTTGGATTCTAGTGTGGGGATAACTGATTATCAGTTTGATATATTTGATATGCAAAAATGAAAAATAATTGATAATATAAAAAATAAAAAATGATATATGGATTATGTTTTCCCTGCTAAGTGAGTATATTCTGTGATAGTAAATTTTGTAACAGAAGAATCTAAACCATGACAATGTGAAAGTGATGATATTGAAATATGACAGATGAGTTTTGATATTTTATATGATCTTTATTATAAATCTCCACAATCACCCAATTTTATAAAAATAGATATAAAGAAATCTGATATGATTCAAAATTGAGATTTGATAATTAAAGAGATACCTACTATATTGAAACTTGATATAACAAAAATAATTCCAGAAACCCCTGGATTAGTAAAAACTGTTTTTCTTAACTCTAAACCTGTTTTATCTTCTGATAATAAGGGTTTTGAAATAGCTTTAACTGAAAATAAAAATTATGAAATAAAAATTGTTGTGTCGGATGTTAATCGTAATGTTCAAAGTGAAAAAATAATTAATGTAAAAATTAATAGAGATGATATTATATGAAAGCTTTTAATTACTCCTGATACGGTAGGTATAGATCCCTTTACTGTTAAACTTGATGCTTCTACGACTACAATAAATGATCCTAATGATGAAATAGTATATTTTACCTGGGATTTTGGAGATTGAGAAATTAAAAAAAATTTTTCGCAATCTGTAGTTTCTCATACATATAGGTATGAGAATACTAAAGAGAATTGAGAATATTTTCCTACAGTGACTATTAAAACAAAAAAATGACGTGAAATTGTTGTGTGATCTGGGCTTCGTATTCTTGTTAAAAAAACTTTAGTTAATTTGAAAATTAATATAGATTCTCATCCTGCCCAAATTACTAAAGTTTGAGAAAAAGTAGATTTTTCTGTAGACATGAATTGATTGCCTAAAACAATGAAATGGGATTTTGGAGATTGAAATAATTTAGATTGTAAAGCTAGGGAATGCATGACAGCATCAAAAATATATAGTAAGTCCTGAACTTATAATGTAAGCGTTTTTGTAACTTTTGAAGATAAACCAGATATAGAAGGTAATATAAATTTGAAAGTTAATTAAATTTTAATACTTAGTTTTTAAAATAATGTTTAATGAGGTAGAATTGGAACGTTTACAAAAATTAGCTTGTATAAAGTTAGATAATAAAAATAGACAAAAATTATTAGAACAACTAGCTAATATAATAAGTTTTCTTGATCAGCTAAAAGAGATTAAAATAGATAATGTATGAAATTTTTCTCAAGATTTTAAGGTTTGTAATCAGCTTAGAGTTTTGCCGTGATTAAAAAAATTTGATAATATTGATTGATTATTGAGTAATATTAAACATGATAAAACAAATAAAAATATAATTATAAAATCTGTATTAAATTAAATTTTTGAGATGTTTATTAATTTCATTTGCAAAAGATGAGCTTTTTTATATATTGTTATTGAGCGATTTTTTTTATATTTTTAAAACTTACCTGTTAAATCATGGCAAACGAAAGAAAACCTTTGGAAAAGGTTAGAAATATCGGTATCATGGCGCATATCGATGCTTGAAAAACAACATTTACTGAAAGAGTATTGTTTTATACTTGAAAAAAACATAAGATCTGAGAAGTTCATGATTGAGCTGCTGAGATGGATTGGATGGAACAAGAAAAAGAAAGGTGAATTACTATTACATCTGCTGCTACAACTTGTTTTTGGTGAGATCATCATATAAATATAATAGATACACCAGGACATGTGGATTTTACAGTTGAAGTAGAGAGGTCTCTTAGAGTTTTGGATTGAGCTGTTGCTCTATTGGATGGATCTCAATGAGTGGAACCACAAACTGAAACAGTTTGGAGACAAGCTGATAAATATTCAGTACCTAGAATAATTTTTATAAATAAAATGGATAAATTATGAGCTGATTTTTATATGTCAATAGAATCTGTAAGATCTAGAATAACAGATAAATGAGTCCCATTACAATTACCAGTATGACAAGCTGATGAGTTTAAGGCCATTATAGATCTTTTAAAAATGAAGATGTATACATTTACTTGAGATCATTGAGAAAATGAGGTAGAAAATGAAATACCTGTTGATATGGTTGAAAAAGCAAAAGAATATAGAGAGGCTATGATAGATAAGGTTAGTATGTTTGATGATGAATTAGCAGAAAAATTTTTATGATGAGAAGATATATCAATTGAATTGATAAAAAAAGCTATAAGAAAATGAACTATATCTGGTAGTCTTTATCCTATATTCTGTTGATCAGCGTTGGGAAATAAGTGAGTTCAGCTTGGTCTGGATGCGGTTATTGATTATTTACCTACACCACTTGATAGAGGGGCTATGAAATGAGTAGATCCTGATGATCTTTCAAAAATCATTGAGAGGAAGCCTGATGATAATGAACCTGTTTCTGCTATAGCATTTAAAATCATGACAGATCCTTTTGTTGGTACTTTAACATTTGTTAGAGTATATTCTTGAGTTATAAAATCATGAGATTTTTTATTAAATTCTGTTTCATGACAAAAAGAAAGAGTGGGTAGGCTTTTGCTTATGCATGCAAATAAAAGAGAAGAAATATCTGAAATACATGCTGGTCACATATGTGCTTTTCTTTGATTAAAAGATACTAGAACTTGAAATACTTTATGTGATATAAAGAGTTCTGTACTTCTTGAAAAAATGGAATTTCCAGAACCAGTTATACAGATAGCTGTTGAACCAAAATCTAAACCTGATCAAGAAAAGATGTGAATGGCATTATGAAAATTAGCATATGAAGATCCTTCGTTTAAATATTATTCTGATGAAGAAAGTGGTCAAACAATTATTGCTGGTATGGGAGAATTACATTTGGAAATAATTGTAGATAGACTTAAGAGGGAACACAAAGTGGAAGTTACTACTGGAAAACCGCAAGTTGCATATAGAGAAACTATTACAACTAATTCTAATGGAGAATGAGTATTTAAAAGACAAACATGAGGTAGATGACAATTTGGACATGTATTACTTAAACTTGAAAAAATTCAGGATAAAAATTATGAGTTTGAATCACAAGTTAAATGATGATCTATACCAAATGAGTTTATACCAGCTATAGATAAATGAGCAAAAGAAACTATGGCTCAATGAATATTAGCTTGATATCAGGTTATAAATATAAAAGTAATGCCATATGATGGTAGTTATCATGAAGTTGATTCTTCAGAAATAGCATTTAAAATTGCAACTTATAGAGCATTTAAAGATGCTTTTATGAAAGCTAATCCAGTTATTCTTGAACCTATAATGGATGTAGAAGTTGTTACACCAGAAGAATATGTAGGTACTGTGATGGGTGACTTGTCTTCTAGAAGATGAATGATTCAATGACAATCTCAGAGATGAAATGCTACTGTAATAGAATGTAAAGTACCTCTTTCAGAGATGTTTGGTTATGTAACTGATTTAAGATCTAATACACAATGAAGAGCTCAATCTACAATGCAATTTTCAAATTATGATAAAGTACCTGAAGCAATAGCTAAAAAGATTATTGATGAAAGGTCTGGTAATGTAAAGAAAATGGATGAAGAATAAT
>Ga0172371_10002539_pt1 | contig 28920 bp, 27 predicted proteins | sample Lak12m_FD_114543 | JGI IMG/M metagenome (GOLD analysis project Ga0172371, IMG submission 114543) | Freshwater microbial communities from Kabuno Bay, South-Kivu, Congo - kab_022012_12m | ecosystem: Environmental > Aquatic > Freshwater > Lake | place: Democratic Republic of the Congo: South-Kivu...
CAAGGCTCCCCCTTTTGCCGTGATTTGCAGGGGAAAGTCTATCAAACCAGGCTCCGAAAGGATAGAGGGATCGATCTCATGAGGGGCAACTGTCCATCACGTTTTTCAGCAGCCTGCTAGCCCTCGATCCCGCCGCCACCTCCTTCTATGACGAAGCCGCCGGCCTCTACCACCTGAGCAGCGAGGGGCGATCCCTGTCTTCAGGGGAGATGGCCACGTACTACGCCGACCTCTGCGAGCGCCACCCCATCATCAGCCTGGAAGACGGCTTGGCCGAGGACGATTGGGAGGGCTGGGAAGTCCTCACGAATCGTCTGGGCGGGAAGATCCAGTTGGTGGGGGACGACATCTTCGTCACCAACCAGGAGATCCTCGCCCGTGGCATTCGGCAAGGAGTGGCGAACAGCATCCTCATCAAGCCGAACCAGGTCGGCACGCTCAGCGAGACCCTGGATACGATGGCGCTGGCGCAGCGGGCCGGCTACTCGACGGTCGTGAGCCATCGCTCGGGCGAGACCGACGACAGCACTATCGCCGACCTGACGGTGGCGACCAACGCGGGGCAGATCAAGAGCGGGGCGCCATCTCGGGGCGAGCGTCTTGCCAAGTACAACCAACTCCTGCGCATCGAAGAGCGCCTCGGTGACAGTGCCACCTTCGCCGGTGCGTCCGCTCTCGCGGGCGTTTCGCGGCCGTGAATGGAGGCTGCGTCAAGACACGTGCTGCCTGAATATCGTCGATTGGCTACCGACGAACACTGTGGTGCGCGTCATGAACGACATGTGCCACCTTGCGGGCCTGCCGCCCGATGCGGCGGACTTCTAACCGAAAGGGACTTTCACGCAATGGGGCACGTTCAGGCAGGCACATAATCCAGGAGTGGACGTGATACCGGCCTACTTCGTGAAGCCCTCCACCACGTAGGTGCCGCCGGCCTTGCGGTCGCGGCGTACGTTTATCAGTCCCACCTTCTCGGCGTCCTCCAAAAGCTCGCTGAAACTGCGGTAGCCGTAGCTCGATTCGCTGAACGAGGGCTTCTTGCGCTGCATCGTGTCCTTCACCATGGAGGCGAAGATGGGGTCCTTGTTCTCGCGAATGAGCGCAGCGATGGACTCGAAGAGCAGGTCGAACACTTCCTTCTTCTTCGGGGGAACATCGGCGGGCACGGCGGCTGCGGGGACGACCGCGGGCGCTTTCTCCAGATCCTCGTAGAAGATGAACTCGTCGCAGTTCTGTGCCAGCAGGTCGGAGGTGGAGTCTCTCATCCCGATACCGATGATGTGTTTGCCGTTCTCCTTGAGCTTCGAGACCAAGGGGGAGAAGTCGGAGTCGCCCGACACGATCACGAAGGTGTCGATGTGCTCCTTCGACCACGCGAGGTCCATGGCGTCCACCGCCAGGCGGATGTCGGCCGAGTTCTTGCCGGTCATGCTGCGCCGCGGGATCTCGATAAGTTCGATAGCCGCTTCGTGCAGCGGTTTCGTGTACTGCTTGTACTCGTTCCAGTCGGCGTAGGCCTTCTTGACGATGACCTTGCCTTTCTCAAGGAGACGCTCGAGGATCTTCTGGATGTCGAAATCGCCACGTCGGCGCTTGAAGCCGATGGCGAGGTTCTCAAAGTCGATGAAGACGGCGAGCGTACGTTCTGTCTCTGACATAGGGAGTGCCCCTGTTCCTTCCCGTGACCGGTTATTGCCGTTAGCATAGCGGAAAGTCCCCGTCTACGCGCGGCCGCGGCGGCCGATGCGTCAGGGCGAATCGGCCTCTTAGAGCATCTCCAGGAAACTCTCCATCTGGTTGAGGGCGACGGTGTTGCCTGCGCCGGGCTGGTCTAGGGCGTCGCCGTCGATCGCCAGAAACGGTACGCGGGCCCGGGATAGGGCATCGTGCAGCACCGGCAGTGACCCCATGCCCTGCCGGCAACCCCAGTGGTTGAAGTGCACGACGCCGTCGATGCGGTTGTGCTCCACCAGCTCGAGGACCAGCCGGGCCCGTCGAGAAGCGCTACCCCACAGGGGGTGCTCGATCAGGCGTCGAGCCAGTTCGCTGAAAGGGTCGCGGGGGTCGAGGGGGCGGAGTTCGGCCGTCACGATCTCCTCGAACACCACTGCGCCGCCGCGGGATGTGATGAGTTCGTGGAGACTGTGGTCATGGTGGGGCACGGTATGCAGCCAGAGCAGGCGCGGATGCGGGTCGGCGACCGATGACGGCAGAGCCAGGTCGCGCCGACCCCGTTCGCTGAGGAGTTTCTCGAAACCTTTGGCTCCCGACTCGGTACCCAGGAGGATCTCACCGACGAACGAGAAGGTGAACGCGTGGCGGCCGTCGACGAGGAGTTCGCCCGCATAGCGCCGTCGGGTGAACTCCCGCCAGGCTTCCCCCGCCCGGTTCGAGTACGTGACCGCGCGTTCCATCCGCGCACGCAGGCCGGTGAGTCTGCCCAGGTCGTCATGGAGTTCCCGCAGTTGCTCGGCCACCCCGGCAATGGCTTCAGGGGGCGCGGGTCCCTCGTCGGGAGGCATCGGCACCTGCACAGAGCGGAACGGGACTCCGTACTCCTGGGCGACCGTATCGAGCATGCACTCCTTGCCCAGGCAGAACGGAGTGGTGCCCATGCAGACCGAAGGGGGAGGCAGGAGCCTCTCGTGCAGTGCCGCGAAGGCTGCGCGGTGGTAGGAGCAGGTATCCCTTGACAGGTGGAGGCGATTGACGCCCACCTCCACCTGTTGCCGGAACGGTGATCCGGTCAGGGTGGCCGCCGCTATCTCGGGGATCAGCGGGACGAGGCCGTACGACGTGAGTATCTCGGGCGGGAACAAATACGATACCCAGGGTACGAACGCACCCGGTTCGTACAGGCGCAGACATGCGATGAGGGCCTCGTTCTCAAGGTAGCGGCGGGCGGTGCCCGATCGGAACGCCGCTACGCGGGCGTTCGTCGCGACGACTTTTCGCACCGCCGCCGCGGCCGGGGAATTGGCGAGCACGTCGATCACTGCTACACGTCGACCAGATCGTCGAGGTCGTCCAGCTCGTTGAGGTCGCTCAATTCGGCGTCGAGCAGCAGTGTCTCCAGAAATGCTTCGATACGTACTCGGAGTGGTCCGGTGAGTTCAAAGGGGAAGCCGGCCTCGAGTTCGAGGTAGGGGACCCCTCGCTCTGTCGCCAACCGTTCCACGGTGAGGGTGTCGTATGCGCTCGGGTCGCAGAAGGGCAGCCGGGCGTAGACCACCGCGATAGCCTCGGATTCCGCGAGCCGGCGGTTCAGGAACTCCCGGCGCGCGGGAGCGGAACTCCGCGGGCAGCTCACCGATTGGAGGATATGCGTCGCGACCTGATGGGGATCCATCCCGAAGGCGCCGAATCCGGCCATTGCACGCGCCCGCTCGGGGCCGCTGCAGGACTCCACGCCGGAGATGTGCAGGCCAAGCCCCTCGATTGAGCGGAGCAGTCCGTCGTCGGACAAGGGTCCCGCCACCACGAATACTCCCCCCGGGTGGGGCGGGTTAGGGTAGGCGAAGGTATCTGGTGGGCACGCCTCCGCGGCCGTAGATACGGCCGTCTCGCTCTCGGAGGGCCGCGACCCCTCCATGTCGCGGGCCTCGGGTGCGCGTTCGGCCAACCACGTTTCGAGGCGTCCGAGGTCGCCCGCGAGTGAGCGGGCCGAGGCCGGATCGGGAGTGCGGGGAACGAAGAGGGTGAAGACACGACCCGGGTATCGGGCGGCAAGTGCGTCTCCCAGCCTGCGCATGGCGTCGCAGCCGGCCGGTACCACCACGCAGTCGGAAGGATCGCGGTCTGTCCAGCCGTCGCGTTCGAGCGCCCGTTCGCCGGCTGCCAGGAGTGTCGTCACATACGGGCACGTCGACGTGTGAGCGATGAGTGCGCCCGATGGGGAAGCGGCAGTCATTCGGTACGCGCCGCCGGCGGTAGACGTCGACCACGTGGTCGACGCCAGCCGCCTGGGCTCGTGGCCGGCCCTCGCCAAGAAGGACGGCGGGACTAGAGAGCAGGTGTAGTAGCAGGTTGCCACAACGGAGAGAGCCACTCATTTCGCGTCTGAAGTCATTGCCATCGTAGCAGGTATGAGGCCGGGCCGGCAGGACGCCCTGGACGGTAGCGCCCCCGCGCGCTAGTGTATGCATGCGGGTGACTGGGCAGACGACTGCTTGGCGCCAGACACACATAGGCTGCCGACCAGTCGACTGGGTGGCGCCAAAAGGGGGATAGAGCGATGAAGATCGCCATCATGGGGGCCGGCGCCCTCGGAGGCACGTTCGGCTTCCTACTCGCCGACGCGGGTTTCGACGTCACCCTGGTCGATGTGGACAGGGGTAAGATCGACGCGATCCGCCGGGACGGACTGACGCTCATCATGCCCGACGGCAGCAGGCGGCACCGGGCGGTGAAGGTCACCTCCGATCCACGTGAGGTGGGGATCGCCGACCTCGTCCAGATCTCGGTGAAGGGCTACCACACATCCTCGGCCGCCGAACTCGCCATGCCGATGATAGGGCCGCACACTTACGTGCTCTCGTTGCAGAACGGATTGAAGAACCTGCACTGGATCCAGGACGTCGTGGGCCGGGAGAAAGTGGTCGGTGGGGTGACCGCCCACAGCGCCATGCCGCTCAGCCACACGCTCATCAAGTACAACGGGGGGATGGGCGGCGTCTACATCGGCCGGTACGACGGCACGGACGACCCGGGACTGGATAGGCTGGTCGACATGTTCGAGGCCGCCGGCTTCGAATGTCAGCGGATACCGGGTGACGTGCGCGAGCCGATCTGGCGAAAGCTACTGGCGAACTCCTCGGTGAACGCCGTCGCTGCCCTCACCGGACTCACCGGCACGGAGATCAAGGACATCGAGCCCGCGAACAACCTCGTGCGCGCTCTGGTGCGCGAAGTGGCAGCTGTCGCTCGGGCGCAGGGATTCACCTTCCCAGAGTTGGACCATCCGGATGACTATGTCATCAAGACGCTTGATTGGGTGGGCGACAACAAGGTGTCCATGTTGCAAGACATCGAAGCTGGTCGACGTACGGAGATAGACACCCTGACGATGGCCGTTGTGGAGCGGGGCGAGGAGTACGGAGTCGATACGCCACTCTGCTGGGCTATCGGCACGTTGATCCAGGTCCGAGAGCAGAAAATGTTGCGCGACAGGCAGGCAAAACAGGTCGGGGTCGCGGCGGAGTTGGTAGGTGTGGGCTCGAACGGGTCGTCCGGGGCCGGGTCGGCGTAGACGGATCATGACTATATTCGTCGCCATCTTCTTGAGTCTGATCGGGATGGCCTTGGTACTCTACGGACGCAAAGAAGCTCGGTGGCCTCACATCGTCGTCGGACTGGTGCTTCTGGTATACCCTTACTTCGTTGGGAACGTCGTGCTGCAGGTGGTGATCGCCGCCCTGTTGCTCGCCGGGCTCTCCCTGGTGTCGCGCCTGGGGTACTGACACACGGTCCGCCGTTTCGGCGGCGTAGTAGGAGGCACCCATGTTCGTAGACGTTATCGGGGGTTTTCTCGGCTCGGGGAAGACCACCACTATTCTTCATCTCCTGCGCGAACGGGCGATGGATCCGGCCAAGACCGTGCTCCTGGTGAACGAGTTCGGCAAGGTGGGGGTGGACGGCGCCCTTCTGGAGGGCGAGGGCGGAGCGGTCCGAGAGCTGGCCAGCGGCTGCATATGCTGCACATTGAAGGCCGATTTCATGCTGCAAATCGAGGATATTGTGGCTACGTACGCGCCCGACCACGTGGTGGTGGAACCGTCGGGTGTGGCGTCCATGCGTGACGTTCTGCAGGCATTGACCCATCCCCGTGTGGGCCACCTGATCTCCGAGCTGCGCACTGTGCTGGTGCTCGACGTGGACGACTATGACTGGTTCGTCAACATGAGCGATCAGTTCGTCGACGCCCAGATCGGCTTGGCGCAGCTCATCCTGCTCAACAAGACCGACCTGGCCGAACCCGAGGCCGTCGCGGCGGTCACGGCCGACCTGGAACGGCGCAATCCCGAGGCGGTGATCGTACCTACCACCTACGGCGCGTTCTCCTGGGAGGCTGTGGGCCCGCTCTTGGCCCCGCTTCCCTCGCCCGACGGTCCCACCGCCCGGCTTGAGGGATACGAATCGTTCTCGGCGGAGATCCCCGGACTCGTGGACGGCCCGGCCATCCGGGGGTTCTTCCAGGAGGTCTTGGACGGCCGCTACGGCGACGTGCTCCGGGCGAAGGGTGTCTTCGACATGGGCGACGGATGCGTGCGGCTCGATGTGGCGTCACATCGGATCCATGAGACACCGTGGGCGTGCGGCGGTTCGGGCAGGATCAATCTGGTAGGCACAGGGCTTCAAGAAGCGGCCATCTTGGTCGCTCTTGGCGAGGCGACCGGCTCGGTGCTAGAGGTCGGCACCGTGGCCGGGACCGCCGAAGCCCCCGGCAACCACAGCCACTAGGAGGCCCGCCACCATGCGCGGACCCGCGGAGGGCGCCGCTTCATCGGCAACCCGGGCCGTGAACGCCACAGTGCCCGCAGCGGTCGATGCGGTTGTGATCGGCGCCGGCGCGGGAGGGTTGGCGGCGGCCGCCCATCTGGCGATGGCCGGCCGCCACGTCCTAGTGGTGGAGCAGGACCGTCACGTGGGCGGTACCGCGCACGTGTTCCGGCGTGGCGGGTTCGTCTTTCCGGCAGGCCCGCTGTCGTTCACCGTTCCCGACTATCTGGCGGGCACGTTGCGAGATCTTGGCGTGCGGACGCCTCTCCGTTTCGAGCGTGACATCTTCCAGGTCGTCCGCGGCGACCTCGACGTCATCATCTCCGTGCCGTTGGAGCGTGTCGCCGCGCAACTTGAGGCTGCGTTCCCGGCCGAGCGAGAGGGCATCCGTGCGGTGACGGGCGTCCTGCTGGAGGTTGTTGCAGCGCTTCGGCTTCTCAGCCCCGAGAACCTCGTCGTGGCGACCGGCGCGGTGGTCGCAGACGGCGGACCGCGCGCCGTGGCGCCGCGGCACGCCGAGATCGCACCACGGACTGAGTCCAGGCGTCTTGCCCTCGACGTGCTGCGCCGCTGGGAGGACGTGCCGGCCGGGGAGTTGATCGACCGGCACCTTACGGACCGGCGTCTGCGCGACCTCCTCGGCAGTCAGGGGGCGACGGAGACCGTCATGCCGGTGGTCCTGCTCGCTCAGATGTGGGACTTCATGGCTGAGCGGGGCATCTGGTATCCGGCGACCGGCATCGGCGCGGTGGGCGACCTCTTGGCCGAGCGCGTGGTCGAGATGGGCGGGATCGTAGCGTGCGGCCGGAAGGTGGTGCGCATCAGGACCGAACGAGGGCGGGTGGCCGGCGTGGTCCTGGAGGATGGCGCCGTCGTCCGTGCCTCCGCGATCATCTCTGGGGCCGACTATCGGCACACGATGAGCGATCTGCTTCCCGCCGACGCCGCTGCCCGGACCGCCGCGGCCAACGTCGGCGCCAACCGGCCTTTGCCGCCGCTCACGCCGTCGAATTTCACCGTTTTCATCGGCGTCCGGCGCAACGCGGTCGACCTGAGTGCCTTTCGGGGTCATCAACTCCTGGTCAGGCTCGACGAGGACACGCCGGTTCCATGGGCGGCGAAGCAGGCTCGGGTCGAGGATCTCCGTGGCGATGAGATGTGGCTCTGCTGGTGGTCGCGTCATGCGGGATCTGTGCCGTTGGCACCGCCTGACTGTGAGGCCTTGGTGCTCAAGGTGATGGCGCCTTTCGCGCCCTTTGCCCCATTGGACGGCGCGGGTCGGGGTCGGCATGCCCGTGCGTACTACGTGTTCAAGGAACGTATGGCCGACGCGCTGGTGGCGGCGGTCTCGGAGGTCGTGCCGGGTCTGTCGGAGGCCGTGCTGGTTCGAGAGGTGGCCACACCGCTCACGTACCGGGACTGGGGCCACCGCAGCGAGGGGTCCGTCGCCGGCTGGTCGTGGAGGGCGCAGGATGGGGGCGGAGCCCGGTCGCGCAGCCTGATTCGCACTCCCGTGCCGGGGCTGTACATGGCCGGCCTGCAGGCTTTCACGCGGCTGTTCTTGGGAGGTTTGGGCACATCTCTGTACAGCGGGCGCTGCGCCGCCGACGCTGTGCTCACGGAGATGCCGGTACGTGGGTGAGGCATGCGCCGGCCTGGGGTAGAACACTCAAGAAAGACCCCGGCGCCGAGCGCCTGATGCGGAGGTGTGGACGATGGGAACGGGCGTGAACGGCGGTGCGGAGACGAAGAACGTGGGTCTTCGTGGAGTGACCGTGGCCGACACGAGGGTGAGCCACGTGGATCCCGAGGCGGGGCGCCTGATCTATCGCGGGTACGACATCGGGGTCTTGGCCGAGCGATCCACCTACGAGGAGGTGGCCTACCTGCTCATCGAGGGATCGCTGCCGACCACGGCCGAGCTGGCTGCCTTCACGGTCGAACTCGGGGAGCGGAGGATTCTACCCGCCGACCTGGTGACGTTGCTGCGGGCATGTCCACGATCCATGGCACCCGTGGACGTGCTGCAGTCGGTAGTGCCGGCGATGGTGGCTCACGACCCCCGTCCGCGCGATCCCTCAAAGGAGGCCGAACGTGAGCGGGCGGTCGACCTGACCGCGAAAGTCGCGAGCATGGTAGCGGCGGGTCATCGCATCCGGATGGGCTTCGATCCTATACCGAGCGATCCCTCGCTGGGCCACGCCGCCGATTTCCTGCGCATGCTTCATGACGCTACGCCCGATCCCAGGTTGGCTCGAGAACTTGACATCGCCCTCATCCTACACGCCGATCACTCGATGAACGCGTCCACCTTCACCGCCCGTACGGTCACGAGTACTCGCGCCACGATCTACGCTGCGGTGGCGGCCGCGATCGGGGCCCTCTCCGGCGAGTTGCACGGGGGCGCGAACGCCAGGGTGATGGAGATGCTCGAGGAGATCGGCGACCTCGACCAGGTGGAACCCTACGTCCGTGCCCGGCTGGAGTCGGGCGGCCGCATCATGGGGATGGGGCATGCGGTCTATCGCACTGACGATCCGCGGGCGGTCATTCTGCGGAAGATGTCGCGCCGTGCCGGGTCCACAGCCGATGAACCACATTGGTTCGACCTCACCGAGCGGGTGGAGGAAGTGACGCGGTCCGTCTTCCGCGAACGCAGAAGGAGGGAGATCTATCCCAATGTCGACCTCTACTCGGCGTCTCTCTACCGGGTGATGGGTGTCCCCCGCGATCTGTTCACCCCGGTCTTCGCCGTAGCTCGGGTGGCCGGCTGGTCGGCCCACGTGATAGAAGAGCGGTTCGCCGAGGCCCAGGAGAAGCCGGAGCTCTACCGGCCGCAGTCGGAATATGTCGGTCATTACTGCGGGCCGGAGTCCTGCGAGTATGAGCCTCCGGAGGAGCGGGAGTAGGATCCGATCTGGGGCCGGGATCGGGCGGCTGATCGTCAGTCGCCGATGGGCGCGTTGCCGTCGTGGCAGGTGCAGCTGACCGAGGCGAGGTCTTTGGGGTGGCATTCCTTGCAGGGCATCGTCACCGGACCGCCCTGGCGGATGTGTTCTCCGGCCGCCGGGTGCGAGAAGTCGGCGGGCCGCCAGCCCTTGGGGCTATGGCACTTGTCGCAGCCCGTCAGGCCGCCGTGCGGGTCATCGTGGCAGTCCTCGCAACGGTTCGGAGCCGTGCCCAACTTGAATCCGCCGGCGCCGGCGGTCGTGGTGCGGGGGTGGCAGTCGTTGCATTTCGCCTTGGCGTGGCCGAAGGTGAGGGGGAACTCGTGTGTGAAGCCCTCGGGGGACCAGTTGGTGAGGCCGTGGCAGGAGTCACAGGTCTTCCCCATGTCGTCGTGCGGCGCTTGGTGGCATAGGGAGCACGACTTGTCGGCGGTGGATCCGTCGTGGCACGTGAAACAGCTGTCCATGGTCGCGGGGTCGACGTAGTCCGGTGGGGTGACGGACCGGTGGACCGTCCGCTTGTGGCAGGTGATGCAGCGCTCCGTGTGCGTGGCGTGATCGAACGTGCTGGAGGCCAGTTCGACCGGCGGCAGTGCGTCGTGGCAGGATATGCACGTGCTGTTGGGGATATCGCGGGTCACCAGGAGAGGAGCCTTGACCTGCCCTGTCAGGTGCACGTAGATCTCTCGGAATGAAAAAGCCTTGGTCTTGGCAAAGCCTGCCAGGCTCTTCGGGATGTGGCACTCGGCACAATCCACGCTCTCGTGGTTGGAGAGCGCCCAGGAGTCGTAGTATGGCTGCATCTCGTGGCAGTTGATGCAGAACGAACTTCGCCCGGTGTAAGCGGCGGCTGCGAAGGAAGAGCCGATGAGGACACCAAGGACGACAAGTAACGCGAGCACATATTTCGTCCACTTTGGCACAAGCGCACTTTCTCACACAATCGGCGCCGCCGCCAACCCCGGATGTAGACCGCGGCTCTCTCGCGCGCGGTGGCACAGGGTACGCGTTCGCGCGCTTGCGCCAGGGGGGACCGTGCACTAGACTGTGTCGCATGCACCGGGCAACGAACATGACTTCCCAGGCATCCGGGGTTGGCCCTGGACCGGTACCCGTCGTGCTTGCCGCCCTCCTTCTCCTGCTCCCCCGCTAGGGGGAAAGTCTACGCGCAGCCGGCGCATCCGGCATGTCATCACCTACACCATCGTATGAAAGAGAAGGGTAGTGGTATGTCCGCGAGTATGAGAACAGAAGAGGCTCAGCCGCCGGGCGAACGCCGCCGCAACGTGGGTGCGCCTGTCGTCTTCTTCGACACCACCCTACGGGACGGCGAGCAGTCCCCGGGTATCAGTCTGAACAAGGTGGAGAAGCTGGAGATCGCCCATCAACTGGTGCGTCTGGGTGTGGATGTGATCGAGGCGGGTTTCCCGGCTACCAGCCCGGGAGATTTCGAGGCGGTGCAGGCCATCGCCCACGAGGTGAAGGGGGCGGTGGTGTGTGGACTGGCCCGCTGCATTGAGAACGACATCAGGGTCTGTTGGGATGCCATCAAAGAGGCGGAGCGGCCCCGCATCCATACGTTCATCTCCACCTCCGACGTCCACCTGGAACACCAGATCAAGAAGACCCGGCCCGAAGTGCTGGCCATCGCGAAGGAGATGGTGGAATTGTCGGCGTCGCTCTGCCCGGGCGACGTTGAGTTCTCGGCCATGGATGCCACGCGTTCCGACCCCGTCTTCCTGGCCGACGTGCTGCGCGTGGCGATCGCGGCCGGGGCAACGACCATCAACGTACCCGACACTGTCGGTTACGCACTGCCCAGCGAATTTGCCGCTCTGATTGACTCTCTGTACGAGATGGTGCCCGAGTTGGCGGGCGTCGCCCTGTCGGTGCACTGCCACAACGACTTGGGCCTGGCAGTGGCCAACTCCCTGGCCGCAGTGGAGCGCGGGGCTACCCAGGTGGAGGTGGCCGTTAACGGTCTGGGTGAACGGGCCGGCAACGCCGCCCTGGAAGAGCTGGCTATGGCATTGGTCACGAGGCGCGACCTGGTCCGGCGTCCGGTGAACATCGCCACGCCTGAGATCGCGCGCACCAGCCGGCTTGTGTCCAACCTGACCGGCTATCAGGTGCAGCCCAACAAGGCCGTCGTGGGTAAGAACGCGTTCGCACACGAGTCGGGTATCCACCAGGACGGTGTGCTGAAAGAACGCACCACCTACGAGATCATGCACGCGAAAGACATCGGTCTGGGTGAATCCGACATCGTGCTTGGCAAGCACTCCGGGCGGCATGCGCTGAAGAGTCGGCTGGTGGAACTGGGCATCCATCTGGACGGCGCCGCCCTCGACGAGGCCTTCCGCCGCTTCAAAGAGATCGCCGACAAGAAGAAGCAGGTGACCACGCTCGACCTGGAGGCCTTGGCGACCGAGGAGATCCGGGAGCGCGAAGACCTCTACAGCCTCACCCGTTTCTATTTGGCCGCCGGTTCGGAGATCATACCCACAGGACAGGTGGAAGTTCGCGCGGAGGGGCGCGTGCTTCGAGGAAAGGCGTTCTCCGGTGGATCGGTGGAGTCGGTCTTCCAGGCTATCGACGATGCGGTGGGCCTGTCGGGCAAGCTGCTCGACTACCGAGTACAGTCGGTGACGTCAGGAAAGGATTCGCTGGGCGAGGTGCGCGTGGTCGTGGAGGTCGGAGAGAAGACGTATGCCGGTCAGGCGGTGAGCATCGACGTGATGGAGGCCTCCGCCAAGGCCTACATGCGCGCCTTGAACAACGCCGCTCAGCACAAAGATGCCGGCGGCGCCCATCCCGAACGGGTGTTCTGATGCATCCTGACCCCTTTGGCGCACAGGCGACCATAAAGTTCGGCGGTTCGGAGGCTCGGGTGGTCCGGCTCAGCGCTCTCGGCGCGGGCGGGGCCGCCGCGACGGAGCGACTGCCGTACAGCATCCGCGTCCTGCTGGAGAACGTACTGCGCAACGCCGGGGACGGCGTGGTGACCGAGGAACATGCATGGGCGGTCGCGGGCTGGCAGCCCGGCGACGTTGACCGGGTGGAGATACCTTTCATGCCGGCCCGCGTGCTTCTGCAGGACTTCACCGGAGTCCCGTGTGTGGTCGACCTCGCCGCCATGCGGGCGGCGGTCGCTCGTATGGGCGGCGATCCGCAGATCATCAACCCCCACGTACCCGTCGATCTGGTGATCGATCACTCCGTGCAGGTGGACTACTACGGCACCGTCGACGCGTACTCCCGCAACGTCAGCCTGGAGATGGAACGCAATCGGGAGCGCTACACGCTGCTGCGCTGGGCGCAAAGCGAGTTCCGCAACGTGTGCGTGGTTCCTCCGGGTACCGGCATCGTCCACCAGATCAACCTGGAGCATCTGGCGGCGGTCGTGCAGCAGCGGGACTGGAGGGGGCAGTCCTGGGTCTTTCCGGATACCGTCGTTGGCACCGACTCCCATTCCACCATGATCAATGGTCTGGGCGTGCTCGGCTGGGGAGTGGGCGGCATCGAGGCTGAGGCCGTCATGCTCGGTCAGCCTTACTTCATGCTCATCCCCGATGTGGTGGGAGTCCGGCTCACCGGCGGGCTCCCCGCGCAGGCCACCGCGACCGACCTGGTGCTGACGCTGACCCGGCTTCTGCGCGGCGTTGGCGTCGTCGGCCGGTTCGTGGAATACTTCGGGCCCGGGCTCGCCGGGTTGAGCGTGGCCGACCGGGCGACCATAGCCAATATGGCCCCGGAGTATGGGGCGACGTGCGGCTTCTTCCCGGTGGACGAGCAGACTCTACGTTACCTCACCATGACCGGCCGATCGTCCGCGCACGTGGCCCGGGTGGGCGAGTACTGCCGTCTGCAGGGACTGTTCCGCGAGGCGGATACACCGGATCCCGACTACACGCGGGTCGTCGAGTTCGATCTCGGCGACGTGCGGCCCAGCCTGGCCGGGCCCCGGCGCCCCCAAGATCTCATCCCCTTGGACGACGCGAAGCAGAGCTTCCTCAACTCCCTGCCCGCGATGGCGAAAGCCGGCGGTCGCGCCGATACGACGGTGTGCTCGGCCGAAGTGTGCCTGCTCGGCGAGCTTCGGGACTCCCTGGGACGCTTCGAGGACGAGGGCGGCAGCCCGGGCGGCGTCGCCTCCGCTACGCTGCTGGAAGACCAGGCCGCGGTCGCTGAAGCCACGTTCACCTTGGCCGACGGCGCGGTGGTCATCGCCGCCATCACCAGCTGTACCAATACGTCCAACCCGGCGGTGATGCTGGGTGCGGGGTTGGTGGCCAGGAATGCGGTGCGTCACGGATTGCGCGTGCCGCCCTGGGTCAAGACCAGCACCGCCCCCGGTTCACGGGTCGCGGCGTCGTATTTCGAGCGGGCCGGGCTGCTGCCGTATCTGGAGGCACTGGGCTTCCACATCGTCGGCTACGGTTGCACGAGCTGCATCGGTAATGCCGGACCCATCGCCGCTCCCCTCGCGGAGGGCATTATCCAGGAGCAACTGGTGACCGCCGCCGTTCTGAGCGGCAACCGCAACTTCGAGGCCCGCATCCACCCACTTGTACGGGCCAACTACCTGGCGTCTCCTATGCTCGTGGTCGCTTATGCTCTGGCCGGGACGGTCGACATCGATCTCCTCACCGAGCCCCTGGGGCACGATCCGTCCGGAGCCCCTGTGTTCCTGGGCGATATCTGGCCGTCGGCCGAAGAGGTGGCCCAGCTGGTCGAGAAGGTCGTGGTGCCGGCATTGTTCCAGGATGAATACTCCGCCGTTGGTGGTGGCGACGAGGTCTGGCAGGGTCTCCAGGTGCCGGCCGGGCACCAGTACTGCTGGGAGTCTGCATCCACCTACGTGCAGGAGCCGCCCTACTTAGTGGGGCTGGCGTCCGAGCCCGCGCCCGTCAGGGACATCATCGGAGCCCGGATCCTGGGTATCTTCGGAGACTCGGTCACCACCGATCACATCTCGCCGGCGGGGTCCATCGCTGGGGACTCGCCTGCGGGTCGCTACCTCTCCTCACTGGCTGTGGCGCCGGGTGATTTCAACACATATGGGTCTAGGAGAGGCAACCACGAGGTGATGATGCGGGGCACATTCGCCAACGTGCGCATCCGCAACCTGATGCTGCGCGAGCGGGAAGGGGGATGGACCATACATCACCCTTCCGGGGATCTGATGACCATCTACGACGCCGCCATGCGCTACGTCGCCGAGGGTACGCCCACGGTCGTGCTCGCGGGCAAGGAGTATGGCTCGGGCAGCTCCCGCGATTGGGCGGCCAAGGGACCGTCTCTCCTGGGCGTGCGGGCCGTCATCGCCGAGAGCTACGAACGAATCCACCGCAGCAATCTGGTGGGAATGGGCATCCTGCCGCTACAGTTCGACGCCGGCGTCACGGCGCGCGGATTGGGATTGACGGGCTCCGAGATACTCGAGATAGCCGGCATCGAAGGTGAGGATCTGCAGCCGGGAGGCCGCGTCCAGGTGCGCGTCTGGTGCGCCGCGGATGCGACTCCTGCCGGTGGTGGGCATGCCGGTGATCCTCGTCCCGGCGGCGCGCCCGACCTGGTGTTCCCGGCGATCGTGCGTCTTGACGCCTCGGTCGACCTTGAGTACTACCGGCACGGCGGGATTCTGCCGCGCGTCTTGCGTATGATGTGGCAGGCAGAAGGGCCTTCGAACGGCTGAGCGACCCTCGCAGAAGGAGAGAGGCATGACGTCCCTGACGGTTCGGCTTCTACACACGGACAGCTGTTCTCCCGAGAACGCGGTGGCCGCGAGACAAGCGCTCGACGCCGCCTTAGCCGAGGTCGGACTTCCCGGGCACCCCGTCGAGGACGTCTGCATCGAGACCGAAGAGCAGGCCCTCGCGTACGGCTTCGTGGGGGGGCCGGCGGTGATGGTCAATGGTGTCGACGTTGACCCCGGTGTGCGGGCCATGCGTCCGGGCGGTCTCGGATGCCGGGCGTATGTGACCACTGAGGGCATCTCCGGCGCTCCCTCGGTGGCCATGATCGTGGCCGCGCTCCGCGAAGTTCACGAGGCGTAGCCCTCAAAGTTCTCAAGCACCATCTGCTTTCGGGGGATGTCGAATGCGCCGAGCGCAGAGCGCATCGCCTCGACCATGGGGGGCGGGCCGCTGACGTAGTAGGTCCATGAGCTGGGATCAGCGAGTTCCTGCCGTATGATGTCGGCGGTGATGTAGCCTCGGTGGCCGTCCCAGCCCTCCGATGGCGCCGAGAGAACATTGACCACGCGCGCGCCGGTGAGCGAGGCGGCCATGCTTTCGAGGTCATCCTTGAAGGTGATGGTATCTTCGGACAAGTTGCCCAAGAAGACCGCAATCTCGGGTACAGGAGAATCCCCGGCCCCGCCATCGGCGAGATACCGGAGGATGCTGCGAACGGGGGTTACGCCGATGCCGCCGGTGAGGAACGCGATGCGGACCACGCCGTCGCGCAGCACGAACGTGCCGAAGGGACCCTCCATCTGCACCTCGGCGCCCACGGGCAAGGCCTCCAAGGCATTCTTGAACTGCGAGCCGGTGAGGCGGGTGGTGAACTCCAGGAACGGCTCGGTGGGGGAGCTGGAGTGGGTGAAGTGCTTGGTCAGCGGGCCGTCCTCGGACGGGATGGTGATGACGAACCACTGCCCGGCGGTGAACTCGTAGGTCACCGGACGGACGAAACGGAAGCCGCGGATGCCCGGGGTGAGAGGCCGTGTCGCGGTAAGTGTGGTGGCGAAGATCGTTTTTCCCACGGCAATGCCTCCGTCGATCTGGGGAGAACACCCGGGTGACCGGGCGATCGGTCGCTCACAGCATGCCCCGTCCATGCGACGACTATGCCTGCTCCCAGACGGGGAACGCCCGCAGTGCGCGATACAATAGGCTCCTGATGCCGAGCCACACCGCATGAGCACCGCTATGAAGTCCACCTCACTGGGCATGGTGGCGTTCGATATCGACGGCGTGATCCACCGGGGGCGGACGCTCCTGCCGGGGGCCGTGGACGCCCTCTCTGATGTCCTTCGCCGCGGGCTTCTCCTGCGCTACGTCACCAATAACTCTGCGCAACACCGGTCGGCGGTGGCCGCGCGCCTGGCCGGTTTCGGGCTGCCCGCGGAGTTGGAGTACATCCTCACATCCGGCGCGGCCACCGCGACGTGGCTCGGGCAGCAGTTGCAGCCGGGCGCACAGGTACTCGTGGTGGGCGGAGCGGGGTTGGTCCGCGAACTGACGGAAGCCGGCCTCGAGGTCACGCATGCGGCCGCACTCCTTGCGGCCGCCAACGGCGGTTGCTCTACGCGACCGGGGTCTGACGAATCGACGGCGGCGCTGTCGCGGGCGGTGGAGTCGCTCACCCTCGCTCCGCCGGCCGCGGTAGTCGTGGGCCTCGACCGCAGCTTCTGCTATGACTCCTTGGCATTGGCTCAGGCCGCGGTCATGGCCCGCGCCGTGTTCGTAGCAACCAACACGGACGTCACGTTTCCTACCGAGGGTCGTGTGTTGCCCGGAGCCGGTTCGCTGGTCGCCGCCGTCGCCGCCGCCGGGGGCCGGCAGCCGGTGGTCATCGGAAAACCCGAACAGGAGATGGCCCGCTATCTAGCGGAATCTGCCGACCTGGATCCCCGGGCCATCCTCTTCGTGGGCGATCGCCTCGACACCGACATCCTATGGGCCCGCCGGGCCGGTATGCGCTCAGTCCTGGTCTACTCCGGGGTCACGCAGCCGAACGACCTCGAGCAGGCGCGTGCCGAAGGCATGAGTGGGCTGTTGCCCGAGTTCATCATGGACGATCTGCGGGGTCTGCCGCGCCTGCTCGACAAGCTGCTCGCCTGACGGACCGTGTCGGCGCTGCCGCGCCTGCTTGGTGCCACGTAGCGCGGACGCTGCTCCATGGTCCCTCCCGACGTTACCCCGCGCCGCCCTCCAGCGCAGCGAGTTCGTCCTCGAGGGCCCGAACCTCGTCTTCGGCTTCTTCCAGCGCCATTTGCTGGTGCACCCGGACGGTGTGGTGCGGCATCGCTTCGAGCATCTCGCGCAGTTCTTTCTTCTTCGCGGTCAATCGGGCGCGGAGTTCGTCTATCTGTGTGGTATCGGCGGCCTGCTGGTCGTCAGTCACGCTATCTCCTCTCGAATGCGGGGTCTGGTCATGCCCCCACGGGCACGGGTACGCGTCACCGGCGGCGCGCGGGCAGGTAGGTCGCCAGGGCATCCCGCAGGCGCATCGGCTCGAAATCTGGGAACAGCCCTCGAAGCGCCGTCGGATCGGCGACGCCCCCTTGCGATGAGAAATCAACCGCCATGGGTGTGAGCGGCCGGCCGGGCAGGAACTGCATGAGCGCGCCCTGTACGTGTCCCACCGGTTTCGGTACGTGCAGCAACGGCCGTCGCCGGCGCATGACGGCGAGGGCGGTCCGAAGTATCTCGTTCATCGTCATGATCTCGGGCCCGCCCAGCTGGAGGGTGAGGCCGTCGGTCGCGTTCGCCGCGGCGACGGCGAGGGTGAAGACCCGGCCCACGTCCTCGACGAACACCGGGGTCGACTTCTCCTCGCCGTCTCCGAAGAGGGGCATCATCGGCAGGAAATCCGAGTAGCGGATGATGGTGTTAAGGGCTGCATCGCCGGGTCCGTAGGCCCAGCTCGAACGGATGATGGTCCAATCGAGCCCGCTGCCGCGTATGGCCTCCTCCGCCTGCCACTTGGCGCGGTTCCACCTTTCGGGCGCCTCCTCTCTCACGGTGATGCCGCTCAGATAGAGGAACCGTGGAGACCCCGAAGGGAAGCGGACCAGGCCGGGGCCGGCGGTCCGAGCCCAGTAGACAGCGGAGATCGCCTCCAGCAGGTTCATCGTGCCGTTACGGTCGACGTTCATGTAGGTGAAGCCCTTGCCGGGATCCTCGTTTGGCGCTCCCGGGAACTGGGCGGCCTGTATGACTACCTCGACCCCTGCTACGGCCGACGGCAGCGTCTGCGGCTGGGTGAGGTCGGCCGAGACGAAGGTCAGGCGGCCTTCTCCCAGTGCCTGACGACACTCATTGAAACTCCCCAATACGCTCCGAGCCCGCTCTGCAGATCGTCCCATCGCGCGCACCCGGTATCCCGCGGCAAGCAGATGACGGGTGATGGCGCTACCCATGAATCCGGTGGCGCCCGATACCAGGACGGTCATGCGAGTCCTCCTTGCGTCGGCTGATCCTGGCCGGGTTCTTCCCGTTCCGGCTCATCCGCGAACGCGCCGGTAGGGATCAGCGCCGCCCACAAGTCGCCTGTTCGAGCCAGACGTGCCGGTGCGGTGCGTACAGTGAAGACGTCCGGGCTCTCCATGCGCCCGAGTTCTTGCCAGGTTACCGGCATGGAGACGGTGGCCTGCGGGGTGGGGCGGACGACATACGGCGGCACCACGGTGGCTCCGAGGGCCATGCGGAGTGCGTCTAGATACACCCGTCCATCGCGTTGTTGCAGCCGCGACTCCCGGGTCAGACGGTCGGGGTGACGCCGGATGAGACGGTCGAACAGATCGGCCAGCGAGGTCCGAACTTCCGCGAAATCCAGCGAACCGTCGAGCGGCAACGCAAGGTGAAGGCCCTGTTTGCCCGAGGTCTTGACCAGCGGTTCCATTCCGGCCGAAAGAAGTTCGTCCCGAAGAAGGTGGGCGGCCTCCACGGCCAGGGAGAAGGCCGCTGGGGCAGCGGGTCGGCCGGGTTTCGCGGCGCCTGTCTGCTCCGGTTTTGGCGGGTCGATGTCGATCACCAGGTGGTCGGGGTGTTCCACGTCCGCGGTGCGCGAGAGGAACGCATGCAGCGTCAGGGTGCCGAGGTTGACCAAGTAGAGGAGGTCGGCGACGTCATCCACCAGCGGATGATGGACCAGCCGGCCTGCGTGTCGGTAGTCCATCGTGTGACGGCGAAGCCAGTCGGGCACGAAGGTCGGCAGGTCCTTCTGGTAGAAGGATTGACCGGTGATCCCTTCCGGCCATCGTTCCAGCACCAACGGACGGCCGGCAACGTGGGGCAGCAGGTACGGGGCGACGTCTCGATAGTAGGCGAGGACCTCACCCTTGGTGATCCCCGGCTCGGGGAAGTAGATACGGTCCGGATGGGTGATGAACACCCGTTTCGCGCCCAGCTCGAACGTGCCCTCGATGGCGGTTAGGCGCGCGATGGTCGATTCCTGCAGTCAGCCGGCGCCGCTGGAGGCGTCTTCCGCGATCTCCTCGATCGAGCGGCCGCTGCTCACCGAGAGCGGGGAATCCTGCGTGAGTTCCAGACCCGGGCGTGCGTCGTCGTCCCGATGCTTGATCATGAGCCAGTTCTTGTCGCCCCGTCCTTTCATCTGCACGAGGGTCCAGCTGCCGTGCAGCTTCTCGCCGTGCAGGATGAACTTGAGTTCCCCGGCGGCCAGGTCGGCCTCGGGATCCGGCGTCGCTCCGCCGGCCGCGGCAGAGCCAACGGGGGTGGCAGCTCCGGTCGGGGGTGCGTCGTGCCGAGCGGGCCTTGCCTGCTTCCTCCGGGCCAGGTCGGGCTCCCACCAGCCGACATCCCAGAGCAGGACGGTGCCGCCGCCATACTCGCCTTCGGGTATGGCGCCCTCGAAATCACCATACTCCAGGGGATGGTCCTCGACCATGACCGCCAACCGCTTCTCGGCGGGATCGGGGGAGGGACCTTTGGGGACCGCCCACGATTTCAATACGCCCTGCACCTCGAGCCGAACGTCATAGTGTAGTCTCGATGCGGCGTGTTTCTGGACGCAGAAGAACGGTCGCTCGGCGTGAGGGGCCGTGGTGCCGCCCGCCGGCTCAGCGGTTAGCTCGAAATCCCGCTTCTCGCGGTATCTCCCGAGGCGGGCTTCGACGGATGCGCTGTCATCGTGCGACGGCGATTCGCCGGCTGGGGGAGTGTCGCGGGGCGCAGGGGTGGCGTCGGTGGAGGTCATGGCTCTCCTTCCATGGCTTGTGGCTGCATTGTATCGCCGACGGTGTCGGTTGGAGCGAAGTCGACGAAAGCGGCGGGTCACAGTCGCGCATGATTCCGGCCGCTTCGGGGCAGAGAACTCACTTGAAGAACCCAGCCGGCGGCGGGTCGACAGCGCACGGCGTCCGGCCGTGCGCGGGAAGGGTGCGTGAACGTGGAGGAGAAGTCTCTGGTCATCATCGGGGCGGGGCTGGCCGGACTCTCGGCCGGCTGCTTCGGGCAGATCAACGGCTACCGGACCCATATCTTCGAGCACCACAGCCGTGCCGGCGGGGTGGCCGCGACCTGGGATCGCCACGGGTACCAGATCGACGGCGGGATCCATTTTCTCATGGGCTGCAGGCCGGATCAGGGCCTCTACGAACTCTATCGGGAGCTGGGCGCCATCACGTCGCCCACGGACATCATCCCTCTGGATGCATACGGTAGGGCGGTGGACGAACATCGGGGCCGCTCGGTGACGGCCACCCGTGACCTGGCTCGGTTCGTGGCCGATGTGGCCGACATCTCACCCGCCGACCGTCCGGCCATCCAGAAGCTCATGGAGGCCGCCGGAGCGCTCCGGGGTTTCGATATGGCCGCCATGGGTCTGGACAGGCCGCCCGAACTCACGTCCACCTCTACTCGGGTCAAGCAGCTGTGGGGTGCGCGTCGAGCGGGGCGCTATTTCACCGGACACTGGGCACAGCCGATATCCCACTATGCCAAAGGACTCAAGGATCCTTGGGTGCGCTGGGTGGTCGAGCATCTGTTCATGCCCGAGGTGCCGGTCTGGTTCGTCGCCGCGGTATTCGGGCTGCTGGTAGACGGGCAACTCGGCCTGCTGCGGGGCGGCTGCCGCGCATTCGTGGACGGCATCGAACAGCGCTATCGGGGCCTCGGCGGCACGATCAGCTACCACTCGACCGTGGAAGAAATCCTGGTCGACCACGGTCGGGCGGTCGGCGTCCGACTGGCCGACGGGACGGTGCAGCGCGCCGACGCGGTGATCTCGGCGGCGGATGGTCGGAGCACGATCTTCACGCTGCTACGGGGCCGATTCCTCGACAAGCGGACGGCCGATCGGTACGAGCATTGGGACACCTTCCCGCCACTGGTCATGGTGAGCCTGGGGGTGGCACGGGAGTTCTCCGGCGAGCCCGCCTTCACTATGATCCGTCTGCAGCGCCCTCTCGAGGTGGGGGGGCGCATGGTGGAGGGCATCCTGGCGCGGTGCTTCAACTACGCGCCTGGATTCGCGCCCGTCGGAAGGACCCTCCTCCAGGTCGAGTTCGAGAGCGACTGGGACCACTGGAACCTGCTCCGGTCTGATCCGCCCGCATACCGCGCGGAAAAGGAGCGGGTGGGCGCCGAGATTGTGGGGCGCCTAGAGAAGTTGTACCCTGGGATAGGGTCGCAGGTGGAGATGACCGATGTGGCCACTCCTTACACGACCTGGCGCTACACGCTCAACCACCGGGGAGCGTACGAAGGTTTCCTGCCGACGCCGGAGACCATCACTGCCGCGGTGGACCGGACGCTTCCGGGCCTTGACGGCTTCTTCATGGCCGGGCAGTGGGTCATGCCCGGGGGTGGGGTCCCGCCGGCTCTCTTTTCGGGCAGGCACGCCGTGGAGCTCCTCTGCAGGTGGGATGGGCGTTCGTTCAAGCGGTCGTCGTCGGAACTAGTCGACTGACAGGAGGTCTGGGAGATGCTCAAAGATTTCAAAGAGTTCATTATGCGGGGCAACATGATCGATGTGGCGGTGGCATTCGTCATAGGTGTGGCCTTTGCCGCTGTGGTGAACTCGCTGGTAAAGGACATCATCATGCCGCCGATCGGTCTGCTGCTGGGCGGAGTGGACTTCAACAACCTCTATGTCGTGTTGAAAGACGGAGTGACGGCGGCTCCCTATGCCTCGCTCGATGTCGCCCAGAAGGCGGGCGCCGTGACGATCAACTACGGACTGTTCATCAACAGCATCATCACGTTCGTTATCGTGGGTTTCGTGCTCTTCTTGATCGTGCGGGTGGTCAATCGTCTCCACCGTGAGAAGACGGTCGATCCGGACACCCAGGATTGCCCGTATTGCCTCACGACCATCCCGGTGAAGGCCACTCGGTGTCCCGCGTGCACGTCCGAGGTGACGGCGCGCTAACAAGCCTCGCGTGCCGCACAGTGCGTTCTGGCGGCCGGGCTTCGTCTTGTAGCAGCCGGCACTCTCATCCCTTCTCCAAGGAGGCTGCTGAAAAACGAAGTCCCGGCGGTCGAAGCGCACTGGGAGGCGCGATACGTCGTCCTCGGTCGCGCACATAGCGCTGCTATTCGCGCTTCCTGCGTCCTTGTCTGGCGCGTTCCCAGCGCACCTCCGCCGCGAGAAGTCATAGTTCAGCAGCCTGTTAGGAGGCGGGGCTCCGGGCCGCTGGTATAGTGGGGCGGTGGATATCCCCAACGACACGAGCGATCTCGCGCTGCAGATCGGGGCCGCCGTCCTGGTCCTGGTGGCTACCTGGGTTGCGGCGAAGCTCTTCCGCCGGGCCATCTCCCGGTTTCTGCGCTCGCGGCATCTGACCGAGGCCGACCCTGGGGCGGTGACCCGGTTCAAGATGATCGCCCGCCTGGGTACCGCGGCGGTCTATTTCGTGGGCGTGGGCTTGTCCCTGTATGTGATCAACGTGGCTGCGTTCCAGAAGGTCGCGATGGCGATGTTCGCCTCGGCGGGCGTTATGGGGATCGCTATCGGCTTTGCGTCTCAGACGACCGCGGCCAACCTGGTGTCGGGCATCCTCATCGCCTTCGCGCAGCCGCTGCGGATCGGCGACCGGGTGGAGGTCGAACAAGAGCAGGGGTCGGTGGAGGAGATCGGTCTCCTCTACACCACCATCCGGACGTGGGACAACCGCCACGTCATGATCCCCAACCAACTGCTGTCGAGCAGGGTGATCCGCAACTACTCGGTCAGGGATCCACGGTCACCGGCCGTCGTGACCTTCGGCCTGAGCCAGGACGCCGATCTCGACTGGGTGCGCTCCATGGCGATTGAAGAAGCCCGCGCGCATCCGGACTACCTCGACGATCCCGCGCCGTCGGTTGACGTAGTGGCGGTCGGCGAAGGGGGCATGACTGTTCGGCTGGTCTCCTGGGCCGTGGACAGACCCCACGCGGTCGATCTTGCCGTGGCCTTGCGGGAGCGCGTGGTGCGACGGTTGAGCGAAGCGGGTATAGCGACCAGCGCCCCGGCGGCGACTCCTGCTCCGGCTCCTAGGCCTGCTCCCGCGCCCTCTGTCATCCCTCCCATCCCGTAGTCGTTCGATGAGACGGAACGTCCTCGGTCTGGAACGGAATGTCTTCTACACCGGACTGGTGTCCTTCTTCATGGATGTGAGTTCGGAGATGGTCTATCCCTTGGTGCCCCTGTTCCTCTCGTCGGTGCTGGGGGTGAACAAGTCGGTGATCGGGCTTATCGAAGGCATCGCGGAGACCACCGCCAGCATCGTGAAGCTGTTCTCCGGGTGGCTCTCCGATCGTCTGGGTCGCCGAAAGGCACTGATGGAGGCCGGTTACGGTATCTCGGCGATCAGTCGCATCGGGCTGGCCCTAGCGGGTACCTGGGGCGTGGTACTGGCCGTTCGCTTTGTCGACCGCTTCGGCAAGGGCATCCGCACCGCTCCCCGCGACGCGCTTATCGCCGATGCCTCGACGTCCGGCGACCTCGGCCGCAACTTCGGGTTCCATCGGGCGATGGACCAGTTCGGGGCCGTGGTGGGTCCCGGCATCGCGTTCCTTGTGTTGGCGGCGAATCCGGGCGCCTATCGCGCGGTCTTCTGGCTGAGCGTCATCCCGGGGTTGATCGCCGTGCTGGTCATCGCCGTGTTCATACACGAGCGTCGGGCGCCGCGAAGGGTGTCCATGGTCTCCCACGGGACCCAGGACGGCGCGAAAGATGCGGCGGGCGGCCTGAAACTGGTCGTGACGAGCGCGCTCCGGCGCGTGAAGACCTTGCGGGGGCCTCTCCTCAACTATGTGCTGATTACCGGATTGTTCTCGCTGGGGAACTCCTCCGACGTCTTCCTCATTCTTCGTGCCCAGGATCTTGGCGTGGCGGCGGCGCTCATCCCCATCATGTACCTCGTATACAACCTGATCTACTCGGGGCTCTCGGTGCCGGCGGGGCTGCTGGCCGACCGCCTCGGGCGTCGCCGGCTGGCCGTTGCCGGGTATCTGGTCTTCGCGGTCGCCTACGCCATGATGGCTCTGGTGGGCTCGGCGGCCGGTGCGTGGCTCGGGTTTCTCGTCTACGGTGTCTACATGGGCGTAGCCGACGGCAACGGCCGGGCGCTGCTGGCGCAGATGTCGCCCTCGGATCGACGGGCGACGGCCTTCGGCGTCTACCATGGGGTAGTCGGCCTCGCCGCTCTACCGGCCAGCGTTGTCGCCGGGTTGCTCTGGGAGCGCGTCTCCCCGGCGGCGCCGTTCTGGGTGGGGGCCGCAGCTGCAATCGCCGCCGCCGTACTGTTGATGGCCCTGGTCCCGGAGGGCTACGCGCCTCGGGGGCCGGCGGAGCGGCCGATGTAGGCGGCTTGATTGCCCGCCTGGGCGACCCGACTCTATCGCCGCAGCCCGGCGAATGGCAGCAGATCACGGTGGTCGTAGATGACGGAATCGGCTGCAGGCGGCTCGGCAGTGTCGTGGGCCGCCGCAAAACGGATGGCGAGCATCCCCACACCCCGCGCTCCCGCGATATCGGTGCGGGGCGTGTCGCCCACGTGGGCGGCCTCGGCCGCCGGCACTCCCAGGGGCGCGAGGGCGCGGTGGAACATGCGTGGATCGGGCTTGGGGAATCCGGTCTCGTCGGAGAAGATCAGGGACGAGAAGTAGGGCCGTAGGCCGTCGCGTTCCAGAAACCCCCGCAAGATCCGCCCCGGCGTGAGGCCGGTGTCGGAGATGAGACCCAGCTTGATGCCGGCGCCCGCCAGGGCCGGGATGACGTCGGCCGCGCCCGGCTGCAGTTGCAGGTTGGCGTCGGCGCCGGATTCCTCTATGCGCCGTGCGGTCCGTCCGATGATGCCGTCCAGCGAAGTAGCGCTGAGACGTTCGAACACGTGGGCCACCTGCTCCAAGGCGCCGAAGTGCCTGCCTTCCCGCCACGCCCGGAGGTACGCCGTGAAGCCGGAGCGCCAGGCGGCGAGCAGTTCATCGTCGGTGGGCGCACGGTTGCAGACGGATAGCGCCTCCCGGATGATCGCCATGCGTTCCGAACGGGATGCCTCGGCCGACCCGTCGAGCGGCTCGGCGTAGAGGGTGTTCCAGAAGTCGAACGTGACGGCTCGGATGTGAACGACGGTCTCGATAGCGGCCCACCTTGTCGGGGTCTGAGTCGAAGCGAAGTATACCCGCGGCATCGGACGTCCCGCGCGTTGGACTGGTATTCTCATTCTATGCAGCTCTTCTCGACAGCCGGAACGGTCGCGCTCGGATCCCGCGGACTTCGGGTGATCGCCACGGCCTTGGCCTTGATGGGGCTCTCGTTGTTCGGTCCCGCTTCGGCAACCGCCGCCGCGGGTTTCCCCGATGTCTCGGCTACACATCCGTACCGTCTTCAGATTGAAGTGCTCGCGCAACTCGGTGTTGTCAGTGGGTTCGCCGACGGCCGTTTCCGCCCCAATGCACCGGTCTCGCGGCAGCAGTTCGCCAAGATGGTGGTACTTGCGATGCGCATACCCGTTAGCGAGGGCGATGTGTCGGACTTCGGTGACGTCGCCAAGACGGGTCCGGAGAGCCTGTTCCCGGACAACTACGTGGCCGCCGTCGCCCGTGAGGGCGTCACCACCGGGACCAAAGCGGCGACGCCCACTTCCCGCGGCCTCTTCTCGCCCGCTGCCGAGATCAGCCTGGCGCAGGTGGTCACCATGATGACGCGGGCGTCGGGTCGCGAGTTGGCCTCGCCGTCGTCCCGCTACCGGTCGGTCTGGGGCGATTTCAACGCGTCGCATGGCCCGGCGGCGCGACTGGCCCAGTACAACGGCCTGTTGCGTTACTTCCCGGTGTCGTCCCTGTCGCCTTGGAAGAAGGCCACCCGGGGTGAGGTGGCCGCCCTGCTCTACAATCTAATGGGCACCGACCCCCAGGGACTGAACGGACTCTTCCTCGGGCAGTCGGGCGACCTTGTGGCCTATTTCCTGGACAATGGCCGGACGGAGGAGAAGTTCACCGTCCCCCTGAAGGACCTGGCCAAGCTCTATGTCGTCTATGGGCGGCGCTTCGGCATCCGGGCCGACATGGCCTGGGCCCAGATGATCCACGAGACCGGCTATGGCGAGTATGGGGGAGACGTGAAGCCCGAGCAGAACAACATGGCCGGCATCGGTGCTACGGGTGGCGTGCCGGGCAACTCCTTTGCTACCGCGGAACTGGGGGTGATCGCTCAGTACACGCATCTGGCCTGGTATATCTATCCCGACCATCTGGATGACCCGTACTGCCGTTCCTCGCTCGACCCCACAGTGCCGGGCGACCCGCGGCACTTCGTCATCAGCGGGCTGCCTCACCGGGGTAACGTGCGCACCGTGCTCGACCTGAGCGGCAGGTGGGCAGTCCCGGGAGTCGGATACGGCGCCGCTCTGCAGCACATCGCCAACGGCATCGAACTCAGTGTAGGCTGGTAGATCTTGGACTTCGATCGCCATCGATCGACCTGAGGAGACGAGTGGTGGATATCATCGGAGAGAAGCTCAACGCAACGCGTGCCGAGGTGGCCGAGGCGATCGCTTCGCGCGACGTGGACCTGGTGCAGGACCTGGCTCGCCGGCAGATCGAGGCGGGGGCCGACTACCTCGACGTCAACGCGGCGGGTGTGCAGAAAGCCAAAGAGGCCGAGGACCTGGTGTGGATGGTCGAGACCGTCCAAGCCGCCGTCGATGCTCCGTTGTGCTTGGACAGCGCCAACCCGGACGCACTGACCGCCGCCCTTGGTGTGGTGCGCGGCACGCCGTTGGTGAACTCTATCAGCGGGGAGCCCGATCGTCTCGATCCCATCCTGCCTTTGGTGGCCACGCACGAGTGCTCGGTCATCGCTCTGGCCGCCGACGAGACCGGTATCGGCAAGACCGTCGAGCAACGCATGGCCGTGGTGCGGAAGATCGTGCAGGCCTCGCGTACCGCACGCGTGCCGGACGCGCATGTGCTGGTCGATCCGCTGGTGCTGCCCTTGGGAGCGTTCAATGAGAGCGCCACAGTGACTCTCGACGCCATGCGTGCCATCAGGGCCGAGTTCCCCGATGTGCGTCTGTGTCTGGCTCTCAGCAACCTTTCGTTCGGTCTTCCCCAACGGGCGCTGATCAACCGGGTGTTCCTAACCCTGGCGTTGAGCGCCGGTCTCGATATCGCGCTTCTCGACCCGCTCAACGCGCAGATGATGCAGGAATACGTTGCCGCCGAACTGGTGCTGGGACGCGACCCCTTCTGCCGTCAGTACACGCAGGCCTACCGGACGGGCCGCTTCGGCTTTCCGGGCAAGGGTGCGGCGGTGGCCGCGGGGTAGGGTACGACGGGACGGCGTGGCCGGGGCGCGCAGGCCCGCGCGAGAACCGGCCGGCCCTCGGCCTGGCCTGCGGCCTTATCCTGCCGTGGTGCGCCCATCGCCGCCGATCGGGATGGGTGGGCCGAGGAATCGCGGGCTCGAGCGCAGAATGTGCAACTGCAGGAGTGCCTTGCAGCGGGCCAGCCAGTCGCGAACGGCGAAGCGGCCGGCATTCTGATACACGCGCAGATCGGCTGGTACCCCGGTCGCATTCAAGCCCAGGGCGCGGGCCGTGTAGACGGCACGGTCGAGGTGGAAGCCCTGGGTCACCACAAGGGCGTCACGCACTTGGAACACGTCGCGGGCTCGGTACATGGTGTCATAGGTACTGAAACCGGCGTGGTCCATGAACACGTCCTCGGGCGGCACACCGCGATCCAGCACGAATGTGCGCATGGCGTTCACTTCATCGTATGTCGCCCGAGCATGGTCGCCCGAGAGGAGCAGCTTCTTGACCTTCCCCTGGCGATACAGCTCGATGCCGGTCAGCAGTCGGTCCTGCAGCATGTTGGAGGGCGTTCCGTCTCCCCACACCTTGGCGCCCAGGATGATGGCCACCTCGGCGGTGGGCGCCTGGTCCGGCCCCGCCACCCCGTGACGACCACCCTGCCACACGACAAACAAGTTGCTGCCCACGAACAGCAGCGTCGCGGCCAGCAGGCCTGCGCCCGCTGTCACGACCAGCCCGCGGAATACGCGGGGGGAAGTGCGGCGTGTCGGAGTGACGATGGCGTCGGCGGCGCTCGATAGCGGGCTGCTGAGATGCGGGTCTTCATTCACCGGGCCCCTCCTCCGTTCCGCGCCGGCAGGCTGCTGAAATATGACTTCTCGCGGCGGAGGTGCGCTGGGAACGCGCCAGACAAGGACGCAGGAAGCGCGAATAGCAGCGCTATGTGCGCGACCGAGGACGACGTATCGCGCCTCCCAG
>Ga0172371_10002540_pt1 | contig 28914 bp, 17 predicted proteins | sample Lak12m_FD_114543 | JGI IMG/M metagenome (GOLD analysis project Ga0172371, IMG submission 114543) | Freshwater microbial communities from Kabuno Bay, South-Kivu, Congo - kab_022012_12m | ecosystem: Environmental > Aquatic > Freshwater > Lake | place: Democratic Republic of the Congo: South-Kivu...
CCGGAGTAGAGACGCGACCGTTGCAAGTAATCGATGCTGCGACGCACGGAGTCGGGCGTGTCGCCCGGCAGCCCGAGGATCAGGTCGACCCGCACGCTCAGCCCTTCGTCGAGCATCGCTTTCGCCCCACGCTCGAACGCCTTGAGGTGGACTTTCCGGTCCATGAGCCTCTGAGCGACAGGATCCAGCGATTGCAGGCCGACTTCCACCTCGGTGAAGCCGGCCTCGCGAAGCAGCTTCGCCTTCGGGCCATCGATGCCCTCGGCGCGAAGCTCGCCGAAACAGGTCCACCGGCGGGCCGTGTTGTGCCGCGCCAGGAGGCCGAGGAACTCGACGAAATCGCGCCGTTGGTTGAGCGTAGGATCCAGGAGGACAATCTCCATCGCACCACGCTCGTTCGCATGACGCAGGCACGCGGCGACTTTCTCCGGGGAGACGAAGTACGTGGCGTCGTAGCTCTTCGGATAGTAGCAGAACTTGCACCGGAATGCGCAGCCGCGGCTCGTTTCGAGGAACATCGTCTCCTCGTCGGCCACATCGAGGATGCCTTCCAGGTAGGGCGACGTGATCGTGTCAAGATCCTCTAGCGGCCTTCGCGGCGGGGGCGGCCGGTCCATGCCGCGCGACCACAGGCCCGCGATCGAGCCGAAGTGCCCAGACTTCCGAAGTCTCCGAGACTTCGGAAGTCTTTCATTACGCAGGGCATCGAGCAGTCCCGCGAACGTCTGCTCCCCTTCGCCGATCACCGCGAAGTCGACGGCCGGATGGGCCAGCACCCAGGCGTTGTCGTGCGTGATCTCCGGGCCTCCGAGCACGATCGTCAGATCCGGCCGGGCCTGCTTGAGCCGGCCGGCGATCCACAGCGTCCGCTCGATGTTCCACACGTAGCAGGTGAAGCCGACCATCCAGGGGTCTCTGGCGAGAATCGCGTCCACCAGCCCGCGGTCGCCGAACGTGTTGGTCGTGATCGGCGGAAGGAGGTCGATCGCGTACCGGTCGCCGAGCCCCTGCTTGAGCGCGAAGAGCTTAAGATATCCTGCTGCGAGAGGAACATTCCCGCGGATCGGCTGCATTCCCGGCGGCGGAATCGGCAGTTGGATGAGAAGAACCCGAAGACGAGAATCGCTCATTTGCTCACGCAACGGACAATGTTCGCTGCGGAAAAAAGGGACAGGCACCGTGGCGGCGACGTTTCTATTCGTGTCACAACGGGTTGCGCCACGGAGCCAGTCCCCCTTGTCCCTTCCTACTTCAGCACTTGGATCCGCTTCACGATTTCCTCTTGGCTCCCCTTCTGGCCGATGGGGAGGATCACGTAGCAGGCATTGTCTCCGCAGCAATCGAGGATGATTTGGCGGGTGTTGGGCGTGGCGAAACCTTGCGGGCAAGGCTCGTGGCCGTTGATCAGGACCTCGGCCCGGACCAGCGTGGCGAAGGCGTCGGCGTTCTCTTGACGGTAGTCGCGGCCCCAAACGAGGTCGAACACGCCGGTCCGCTCGTAGAAATCCATCGGGTCGAGCCGCCGGGTGAAGAGGGTCTTGTCGAAACGGCTCGTATCGACCTTCTCCGGGATGCTGTGGCAAATAAAAACCCCGCCGGGCAACTGGACCGCCAGGGGGCAACTCTGGATGAACGGCACGAAGGCTTCGCGGACCTTGTCGACCGCCGAGCCGTACATCTGTTGCATCCCCAGCCGAAAGAGGAGATTGAGCATCTGCTTGTTCTTCTGGATCGGGTAGTCGGTGATCTCCGCCAGTTCATGGTTCCCCAGAAGGAAGTGTAGGCGATCCCCGTACTGCGCCTTCATCTTCGCCACGTCTTCCAGCATGGTGTGCGACATGCAGCCGCCGTTGGCCGGATAGGTCGGGCCGCCGTGGCACACCTCCTGGAGGACCAGGTGCCGCTTGGGATGCTTGTCCAGGTCGGCGATGCGGCGGATGAGATTCAAATTGCGGCGGTTCCCGTGCAGATCGCCGGTAACCATCACCTCGTCGAGCCACCCGGGCCCCAGCACAATCGTGCTCCCCTCGCGGCCTCCCGTGCTCCAGTTCGCCTCAGTCGCCGCGGCAAACGTGGTAATGATTTTCTCGATGTAGTCGACCGTTGCTACCATGGCATGTCGCACCGGTTGCGGATAAAGGGCGAATGTCCAGACTGCCCCGGCCCCCTGACCGGCACAGACCCGATCATTCTAAGTCAGAAGACGCCATGGAATAAATCCCACAGTGGATTTGCGGGGCAGGCTTTCCAGTCTGTCTTTCCGAGCGGGCGGGATCCTCCCGCTGGGCGCGGCAGGCTGGGAAGCCTGCCCCACGGGCGGACAAGCCGTCCGTGCCACCACACCCCCAATATTATGGGCCAGTGGTGCAGTGGTGCGGAGGGTGCCAGTTCTGCCGATTTTCTGGACTCTAGCAGTTCTCCGACCCGATCTGATTCCAAGGGCCCAAGGAGGAGGGCGGCCACCGTCGCAAGTCGGAAGGGGGCTGTGGTTCACGTTTCCCGCAAACGTGCCTGACCCTTGGACCAGCCCTAACGGCCCGAACCATGGTCCTGGCCCGCCGAATGGGTGATACCGGGACCCAACGCCATTCCAGGAAGAAGGAATCGGGGGGTATGAAACGCGCATTGTTGTTACTCGTTGTGGTCCTGGTCTTGGCCGGGTTCTCCGGCTGTGCGCAGCAACCGGTGGCCGCCAACGGCGGCGACCCCGACGTGCAACCCTGCGCCTGTGGCCGGAGGGCCTGGTGCTGGCCGTTCCGCAATGTGTGTTGCGGGCCCTGCCGGGAGCGCGCGGCGGCCCCCGCCGCCATGGCGCCGCCGCAGCCGCCGATCGAAGCGATCACCTATCCCTACTACACCATCCGGGGACCGCGTGATTTCCTCGAACGGACACCTTCGCCGATCGGCCCCTGAGGCCATTGGCAACGCTCTCTCGGTTGGCCACTTCTTGTCGCAGGGGATTCCAGCTTGCGCGTCCCGCAGCGCTTGCCTCCGACGGGAATTCGATTACCGTAATGGATGTGGGCTGCGCGCTCTGGGTGGGCGTGGCGTCCGTAAGCAGGACACCGCGGGATACGATCAGGTCATGTCGCTCAACCGATTCGTGTACTACTGCGCGATGACCGGAGGTTGGGCGGCACTGGCGGCTTGGCTGGTGGCCGAGTTCGTGTTCTTTCGCGCCGGCGCGCCGGGGGCCGCGTTGTGGGGCATTGTCCGCGACACGCTCACCGCTGCCCTCCTCGGCGGAGCAATTGGCGCCGGGCTGTGCGTTGTGTCGGGCATGACGAATGCCCGCTGGGCCCAGTTGCTCAAACGGGCTCGTCCGGGGCTGTTGGGCGGGCTGTTGGGCGGCGGACTGGGTGGACTCGTAGGGGCTTTCCTCTATTCCCAACTCAACGCGCCGCGGGCCCTCGGTTGGCTCATCATGGGCATGGGCATCGGCGTTACCGAAGGACTCTACGAGCACTCCCGCCGCAAGATCCGAAACGGCCTGATCGGCGGCACGATCGGCGGGCTCTTGGGTGGGCTGTTGTTTGAATGGGTTGATTGGATCGCGCGGGGCCGCCTGGAGATGTCCGGCCGGGCCACGGCGTTCGTCATCCTCGGGATTTCGGTGGGCGTGCTCATCGGCCTGGCCCACGTCGTGCTCAAGGAGGCTTGGCTCACCGTCCTGGACGGCTACCGGCCCGGACGACAGCTCATCCTCAGCAAAGACACAACCATCCTCGGCCGGGCCGAGCACTTGGCGCTGCCTTTCCTGGGCCACGCCGATTCGGAACTGGAGCCGGAGCACACGCGGATCACGCGGCAACCCCATGGGCAGTACCTGATCGAAGACAACCGGACACGAATCGGCACCCTGGTGAACTCCCAGCCGATCCACGGGGCGGTGGCTTTGCGCGACGGGGATTTGGTGAAGTTGGGGACCAACATCGTCCGGTTCAACCATCGCCGCCGCCGGGCCCAACCGGGGGATTCGAGCCCAGGCCAAGTGCGTTCCGGGGCTGGGCTGCCGATTAGCCCGCCTCCACCACCTCCAGTGGGATATTCGCCCCCTCCGAGATCGCAGCCGGCGACTCAATCAGAACCACCCGTGATGGGGGTCCCGACGAATTCGTCGTCCGGTGCGGCGGCAAATCGCTCGGTTAATGGGGCTACATCGGGAGCTGGAATGGGGCCGCTGCGTCCCCCGCCCCCACCCCCGACGTAGGACGGCCTTTCCGGGCCGTCTTTCTTTCTTGGCGGTTTGTGGACGGCCTAGAAAGGCTCCCCTGCCGAAAGCCTCCCTTCATTATCTAACTTCTTACGGCGCCGCGGTTTGACAGCGTTTCTTGTCGCGTGTAGTCTGGTAGAAGGGGCGGGAGGCACGCGAAGACTAATCTCGGCGTCTCGCCAGGCGAGCAGTGGGTAAGAGTTCGACGGCTGATCGCGTCCCACGGGCCTTGGAACAGAACCCTTTGGGGGTTGCCGTGAACGACCGACAGGGTGAAGGCCGGGTTCATGCCGGTGCGATCGGACACTGCGCGCAATGCACCCGCGATCGTGTAGTGATTCATAGTGATCGGGCTCTATCAAAGCGCGTCCAGCATGGTCTTCGTCCCGTAGGGACGATTGACAATAGCCCAGCGATTCATCGCTGGGCAGAAGCCGCGACGATTCGCCGTCGTCCCGTAGGGACGATTGAATCGTCGCATGTCCGTTTCAACCGTCCCTACGGGACGGAAGAGAGGATCATCAGGACAACTGGACCCAGCAGTGAACTGCCGGGCTACTCTGAAATGCCCCTCCGGGGCAAAGAGCATTCTCATCAGAAGTCCCCGCGATTGTGAATCCGTACCCTGCCGGTCGACCTTGGAACCACTTCCTTCTGACGCTTGGCGTCGTCGCGGGTTCTCTCTGCCCGCTGGTGGCCGAGGGGCAAGCGGGGCCGGCCTCGGATTCCTCTTCTGCGGCGGAGAGGTATGTGGAGCAATTCGTCCAGCGGCAGCGGGTCGAGGCCCGCAGCAAGCTCCTGGCCAAGGAAGTCGAGCGGCTCCAGCCGTCCCCGGGCTCGATCGTGTCCGGACAGGACCTTCAGGGCAAGCTCGTTGCGGCGGAGCCCCAGGTTCGGCGGGCAGGGGCGACCATCCTGGCCCGGGCCGCGGAGCCGGTGGAGCGCGGACTGCAACAGGCGGTGCAAGAACTCGATCGGGAGATCCTGGAGACAGTCGCGGCATGGAAGAAGGTGCGGATCGCCGTGTGCGAGGGCCAGGCGCTGGTGGGGCGGTTTCACGCGGAGCAACGCTCGCCTCTGGCCTCGCTGTTGAGCCCGGAGGATCGCTGGTTCTGGGCATCGGTCGTCGCGGCGTTGGGAGTCTTGGTGGGGGTTTCACTGCACGCCCATCGGCAGGGCGTGCGGAGGCGGATGAGCGGCCGGCTGGGCCGGGCCCTGGTGCGATGGTTGCTGGTGGCCGGTTTCCTCCTGGTGGCTCTGGCCGTGGCCGGTCTGGGCTTGGCCGATCGGTGGGCCGACGCGACGAACTCCTCGGCCGCCACGGATCCCGATGCCCCGCGGCGGAAGATGGAGGCCGATTCGGCTCTACTGGAGGCTGAGGTCCAGAAGCTTGCCGAGGTCGCGCAAACGGCCGCGAAGGCCCGGACGGACTTGCAGGCGGCCTCCGTTGGCCGCGGGGGCGCGGCCGCAGGCGACCTCTCGACCGTGGCGCCCGGTTTCCGCGACCGCGTGCTGGAGTTGGGGGAGCGATTGGCGGTGTTGGAGAGCCTGCCGCGGGCGATCCAGTCCGATTTGGCCGATCTGGGACAGCTCGGGGAGGAATTGCGTGCCGCGTCAGATGCGGCGGCGCGGGACCGGCTCTGGCAACGCGGCCTTCGCGGCGGCATGGGCCTGGCAACGCTCGGCGTGGTGGTCGCCGGCGCATGGACCTTGCGTCGCGGGGCGAAACGCCGCAAGGCCGTGGTGGCCAACACCTGCCCGTTGTGTCTGGGGGCAGTCAAGGCAGGGGCCGTGTCAAAGAACGGCCGGGTGACGGGCTCGAAGATTGTGCGGTGCGAGAACGTGCTCGATCCGGCCAAAGGGGTCCGCTGCCACTACGCCATTCGCGACGCCTACCGCGCCATGCCCAAAGTGTGTTTTCCCACCCTGGGCGTTCCCCGCGCGGGCAAGACCCATTGGCTCGCCATGGCGTACTGGCAGCTCAACCGGGGGAACCATCCACCGTCGGTGCGGTTCGAGCGCGTCCGGCCGATCGAGGCTGCCAGCGGCGAGGATTTCGATCGGATCGTCGAGCAAATCCTCATCAGTCGGCTCGGCACGACCGGCACCCAAGGCACTCGGATCCCGCATCCTTTGGTGTTCAATTTCCGCGACCGCGATCGCTGGGGGCTTTCGAGCGTGTTGGTCAACATCTTCGACTACTCGGGCGAAGTCACCGCGACGCTGAGCCTCGACGACTATCGCCGCCGCCGCGCCCTGGAGGCCGACGGCTATTTCTTCTTCCTCGATCCGACCCTGTCCGCCGAGCCGCAGGCCAAGGCGTTGGCGGAATTCCGCGAGGACCTGCGCCTGGTGAAAGGGGTTGCCAGCCGCCGCGAGCTGCGGTTGCCGCTGGCGTTGTGCGTGTCGAAGATCGATCTCTTGGCGAGGCAGTCATACGCCCTGCCCGACGGCGGCGACGCGGTGGCCAAGTTCTACGACGACCTGGCACAGATCGACCCCACGGGCGAGGCCATGACCCTGGAGGTGATCGAGGCCCGCTCCCAGTTGATGGCCCGGCTCCGCGACACCATCTGGCCGGGCTGGCAGATCGAGCGGTCGGTCGACGACTTGTTCGGCGGCCGGGCCCTGTTCTTTCCCCTGACCCCGGTGGGATTGGACGGGCAAGGCGAAAAGGACCTGAATCTCCGCACGGTCGCCCCCTACGGGCTCCTGGAGCCCTTGCTGTGGCTTTTGCACATGAACGGATATCCTGTCTTGGAGTGAGCAGATCGATGGGTGTAAGAAAGGAAAAAGGGGGAAAGGGAAAAATGGAAAAGAAGATGAGAAGAAGACTTAGTGCAGAGGGTCGCAGACGAGAACTCGGGAGTCTTTTTCCACGTCGGCGATTTACGCTTGTGCTTGGGAAAACGTGTTGTCGCCGACGTGGAAAAAGACTCCCGACGGCCTCTATCCTCCGTCTATCTGTTCCTTGTTTCCATTTTTCCCCTTTCCCCTTTTTCCTTTCTTACACCTGATCTGCCTTAGTCCCCACGGACCGCTTTCATGCACTGGCCTTTGGCGTCCCAATTCAGCGCGATGTTGCAGCGGCCGGAGATCGCATTTCGCGATCCTGCGCTGAAGCTGTATCACATCGAGCGGGACCGGTTCGGGCAGCCGCGGCCGTGGACGGGGGCCTTTGCCGTGGTCTACAAGGGCATACCGCCGCACGGCGGGCCCCCCATGGCGATCCGCGTGTTCACCAGCGCCTCCCCCGAGCGGCGCGACCGCTACGACGCCATCAGCGCCTATCTCCGCTCGCGGCGCGTGACGTGCCTGGTCGATTTCGAGTACCGCGACGAGAGCGTGCGCGCGGCCGGGCACCCCGGTTGGTTTCCGCTGATTCTCATGGACTGGGTCCAGGGGGAAACGCTCTACAAATGGACGGGGGCCCGGTGCCGGGAAGGCAACCGCGAGGCCCTCGCCAGTGCCGCCGCTCGCTGGATCGACCTGGTCGCCGAGTTGGAGGAAGCGGGGATCGGCCACGGCGACCTCCAGCACGCCAACGTCATGGTTACACCCGGCTACGAGCTGAAACTCGTCGACTACGACGGCATGTGCGTGCCGGCCTTGGCCGGGCGGCGGAATCTCGAGGTGGGCATCAAGCCGTATCAGCACCCCGACCGCAACGAGCAGACCCTCCTGTCGCCGCACTTGGATCGCTTCTCGGCCATGGTGATTTACGTGGCGCTGAAGGCCCTGGCCGCCGATCCGGGACTCTGGAAAACCTACGTCGAGACGCCCCAATACGACAAACTCCTCTTCCGCGACGACGACTTCTCGACCCCGGAGGCGAGCCGGCTGATCGGCGACCTGATGCGATCGTCGGATTCGGACGTCCACGACCTGGTCGAGCAGTTGGTCCAGTTCGTGCGGACGACGATGGATCGCCTGCCCCCTTTGCGCGACTCGGCCCATCCCAGCTTCAAGCGGATCGAAGGGCTGCTGCGGAGCGAGCAATGGGAAGCGGCGGTCGAGCTTTTGAATCGTCGCGGGCAGTTCCGCGACGCCCCGGAGCACCTCAAGCCGCTCATTCAGAAAGCCTATCGGTTCGTCTGCCGGAGGGACGCCTGGAAGGCGTTTTCGGCCTTGCCCCGGGAGATCGGCGAAGAACAGGATCGGGCCTTGGTCAAGGCGTGGAACGAGCCCGTGTTTGCGGGGTTTCCGCCCGCCGAGCAGGAGCGTCCGCGCCTGGAGGAGGCGCGGCATCGACTGGCCGCACTGGGCCAACTCGGGCAGGCAGTTCGGAAATCGGGGGGGCAAGTGACGCGGGCCGGGGAGTCGGCCCTGGTGAAGGTCGCCAGGCCCTTGCCCGTCGGATACCCGCATCGGCTCTCTGCCCGGGTGGAGCAGGCCCGCGACCGCGTGCTCGCCATGCAGCACCTGCAAATTGCGGTGGAAGGCGATGAGGAGGAAGAGGCCATCGCGACCGCGTGGCGAAAGGCCGCGGCCGTGGGGTGCGAGAAACTCGTCTCGGAGGCGTGGCGGCAGCGGATCGACCTGGCCGAGAAGCGGCTGCCGTTGGTCCAGGCCGTGCGACAGATCCCGAGCGGCCTTCCCCTCGACCAGCTCGACCGGCGGCTCCTGGGGCTCTGGAACGAAGTCCTGTTGGACGGCTGCCGCGACGTGGAAGCGTGGCAGGAGCCATACGGGCGGGCCGTGCGGCGGCGGGAACTGCTTCGCCGGATGGGGAAGGCGATCCGGGCCCGCCGCGACGCCGAAATCGTTCGCCTGGCGGAAGACCCCCTCCTGGCCGAATTCCCGCTCCCGGCCGAGTGGCAGGCGGCCATCCAAGCGGCACGTGGGCAGGTGGCGAAAACGGCGGCCTTGATCGCCGCGTTGGAGACGGGCGACGCTGCGCTGTTCTGGGAGCGATTCGATGCCCGGCTCATCCGCCGGCACCGCGAGCTCTTCGCGACGCACGAGGAAGTGCTGCGTCGCTGGACCGAGAAGGAGATCCTCGCCCCGGCACGCCTTGGACTTGGGCCGGCCTTGGCCCGCAGCAGCCTGGTGTGCGTCGATCCTGCCGAGGGGACCTATTGCGTGCGGTGGACCTGGCCGCAACAACGGTTCAGCCAGCAGTGTATCCTGGCGATTTGTCCCGAAGCACCGGGTCCGGGTGATGAACCCGGCGGCTTTTCAGTGTATTATCGCTTACCGATCGACTGCGCAAGCTGGGAGGCGGGCGGAGGGAGCCGGCTGATCCACGTCTTGCCCGAGTGGGCCGACGGCTGGCTGGCCGTTTGGGCCATGGTCGATTTGGGGTTTCAGGTGATTCCCAGCCATCCGTTGGTGCTGGGGCACCTCCGGGAGGCAGCCGACGGCTCCCCCCCCGGTTGGAGAGGCTGGAATCTGTTCTCCTCGCTCCGCGGGAAAGGGCCCCGCGCGGGCCAACGGAGGGCACGGTAGGGGTTGACCGAAAGGATGCCTTGGCGCGGCGGTCGGCTGGAACGAACGGGTTCGGGATTGAAGGTTCAGGGTTCAGGATTGGGGATTTGGGGTTCAGGGTTTGAGTAAAACGTCGATGCGGTATCCTGAACCCTGAACCCTGAACCCTCACTCACCGAGTCTTGCCACGAGACAAGAAACGAACGGACAGTAGCAACGGGAGTCCGCGGATGAGCACAATCCACCAGATGTATTGCACCCATTGCACTCACGGCAGCTCCGCGCTGGAGCAGCGGGACGGGGAATTGGCCCAGCGCACCTTCGGCTACAGTGTCCGCGCCGGCTCGTTGGAGAACGATGCCTTGCGCACGTGGTACCAGCGGATCGAGCCCCTGGTCTACTACCACTTGCCCCACGACACGCCCGACGAGCAGAAGCTCCAGCTCACCCCAGCCACGGCGCCGAGGCGGTTCTTCTACGTCCCGTCGACCGAAGGCCTCCAGGTCTGCGGACAGGTCTGCTACCGCTCTACCGACAGCGAGGGCCGGCCCGGCTCCTATTTTGCCCACCTGGTCTTCCAGGAGGAGGGCGACGCCGCGGCGCGGTGGTCCCCGGCCGAGGTGCTTCGGCTCTGGTCGGCCCCCGGTTGGGTCACGCAGGACTCGCCGGAGATTGCTTTCAAGCTTGAACCGCTCGGGTCGCTTTCGGATCTGCTTCAAGGGGGGGCGGCCGGGGGCGACGACGCCGTGCTGGCCAGCTTCCTCCGCGAGCCGGGCGACTGGCCGGCGTTTACCGATCCGGCGGGGGTGGTTCCCGAGCGATGGCGGGCCATGGAGCCGCAGGCCCGCCGCGATTGGTTCCTCGGCATCTTCTCCACCCTGATTCAAAGCGTAACCTCCGAGCGCCAGCCCTTGGTGCTGGTCGCCGAGCCGGGCCTGGCAGCGTTGATGTTCTACGGCATGGTCCGGCTGTTGCCCCCGGGTCCCTTGCGCGACGTCGCCGGATTCTCTACGTTCGAGTCCGATCCGGATCGGGCGGCGTCGTTCCTGTCGGCCACCTGGTTCTTCGATCCGCAAGCGGCCGTCGGCCGGCCCGACGCGTGTGCGTGGCAGAAGACCACGATCAACACGCTCCTTGCGCGCGAGTCCCAGAAGACGGCGCCCGTCACGCCTTACGCTCAGATTATGGTCCAGCGATTCCTGGTTTCCGGAGGCGCGACGATCGACAACGACCTCCAGGCGTTGGCCACGATCCCCATCGCCGGGGCCAAGGACCTAGACACCTTGGCCGAAATCGACGGGGCTGCTGAGCGGCTCTTCGAGCGAGGCAAGCTCTCGCTCGGGGAATGGCAGAACTGGCCCGCCGGGGTCGAATACTTGCGGCAGAGGATCGGGCAGCGGCTTGCCGGGATGGAGGACCTGGAGGCCGGATTGAAGCCCGTGGTCGGCGGCCACGCCCACTTGGCGATGATCGACATGTTGACGGGCAAGCCCGCCTTGCCGGGCGCACGGCGGGCCGTCGTCCACCTGCTGAAGGAACTGCCCCCCGACAAGATCCTAGGGTTGCTCAAGCTCAGCGGCGTGGCCGACGAGGACAAGATCACCGTGCTGTTGCGGCACATCCACGACCACGGCGACCTGCCGCCGGGCTGCGAGTTCCTGTGGGAGGAGTGGGCGGCGGCGGGCGAGCAACCGCGGCGGGCGGGGGTGGTGCTCATGGCCCGTGTCCTCGCCAAACTCCCCTCCAAGGCCATGGAGCGGTTCTACGCCCACGTGCCCCCCCGCTGCGCCCACGGCTTCCTGCTGAACTGCTTGAAGCTCGTCCGGCAGAAGAAGATGAAGATGCCCACCTTCACCGCCATGGTCCGCGCGGCCGACGAGGAATCGGCCTTCCGGCTGATCCGCGAGGGCGGGGAGAAGTTTCTCGCCGACTACCCCAAGAACGAGCCGGCCCTCGGCGAGAAACTCGTCGGCATCCTCCGGACTTTGGCCAAGCACCCCGACCAATTCAAGGTGCGATTGGACCTCCTCCTCGCCGGCCAGCACCTGCTGGGCGAAGAAGTGTACCAGGAGGCGACCGCATTGTGGGACAAGTGCTACAAGTCCATCCAGGAAGTAGGCCACCGCCAACAGCCCGATGCCGCCGTCAGCACCGAGAAGCGACACGCTTTCCTGCTCACCGCCTGCCGCGAAATGGCCATGGCCGCCGATCGCGCCATGACCATCGAGACCATGGACGCCGAGTACACTTGGGAACAGAAACGCGACTTCCTGGTCAAGATCGGCCAGCGGGTCCTCGGCGGCACCCCGCTGTTCATCCCCGGGGCCTGGGAGACCGAAATCCTCATGCAGCGGGTCGATACCCAGTTCCAGCACCACCGCTTTCCCACCGACCCGCTCAAGAAAGAGGCCATCGAGAAAAAGAAGAAAGACGAAAAAAAGGAAGGGGGCAAGAAGCTCACCGGGCCCGAGGCGAAGTCCCTGGCAAAGACCTCCAATTGGCTCGTGCTCGGAATCGTGGCGTGTCTCCTGATGATCTCCGTGGGCGTGGTTTATGGCCTCTACTGGGTCTTCTATGCGCCCGGCTCCTCTGGCCCGAGGACGAAGAGAGGCCCCCGCGACCGGGCAAAGAGGAGCCGCTCGACGACCTTCGAATGGAGGAAGGATCGATCGGGTAGCCTGGCCGCAACTCCCCTCTCCCGTCGCGGGAGAGGGGCAGGGGGTGAGGGGACGATGCGGCCGGACGCCGGTGCTCTTGCCGCTCGGCCGCTCACCACCGCGGTCCTTGCCGATATTCCGGGGCTGGTGTACGAGCGGATCGTGTCGGTGGGCTGATACGAAGAAGATGGGGATGTCCGCAAGAGAAGACTGTAGGGAACGCCCTCCGTGGCGTTCCATTGAAGTGGTGGCATCGTGGAACGCCACGGAGGGCGTTCCCTACAGTGCTCCGTCGCAAGAATGGAAGTCCGGCTCCTGCTTTCCCTCACCCTAACCCTCCCCCAGAGGGAGAGGGAACGTGAAATCGTTGCCATGAAAACCCTTTGGATCCTAGCCCTCGGTGCCGTGCCGCTTGCGACGCTCACGGTTCGAGGATTCCTGGAGGAAAGCCCGGTGGACGCTGCCGTGGCGACGTTCGTCGATTCGGTGGATACGCAATCGGCCGCGGCCCTTGTCGAAAAGAAGACCGCAGGGATGAAGCCGCAGAAAGCGGTCGCCGCGGCCCTCCTCGACGTCGACGCTCTGGCGCCCCCTGCGATGGCCGGTCTGGAGGCCCTTCCTCCCGAAAGCCCGCTCGGGCCACTGCGACGCACGTGGCCCGCCTGGACCGCGGCGCGAAGCGTGATCGAGGAGTTCCTCAGCCTCCCCAATGTCGACGCTCAGGCCGGCATCGACCGCCTGAAGGCCGCGAGGCAATCGTGGCAGGACTTTCAGCAGAAGCTCGACGCGGCAAAGCTCCCGGCGGCGTCGGACCTGGCGACGCTGGTCGACCAACGTCTCAGCGGGCTCCAGCAGCAAATCGCTCGCCTGGAAGCGATGGCCGAGGCGACGGAAGCGGCGGGTCAGGTTGCCGTCGCCTTCCGGGCCGGGGAGTACGGCCAGTGCCTCGCACGCTCTCAGCAGTGGCTGGCCAAATACTCCGGGACCGGCGACGCTGCACGGGTCGACCAGATCAAGGCACTCGGCTTCCGCGCCGAGTTTCATTCGGAGCGCGAGCGGTCGAGGACCCGAATGCGTGCCGCCGCCTCCGCCGCCGAGAAGGAAGCGGTCCTGGTCGCGTTCGTCGATCGGTTCTCGAAGGCCGGCCCCCTGGACGCATCCGAGCGCGCGGTGCTGGACCAGTGCCGCGTCCGTTTGGAGGTCCTGCACGCCGAGGCGGCGGCCCGGGAAAGGAGCCGGGCGGAGGAGGAGGCGGTCCGGCTCGGTTTGTCCGACCTTCCCGCCCGTTTCGACCAGCGCGTGGCCCGCGCCGCCCGGATCGTCGAGAAGTATCCGAGCGAGTCGGTCCGGGCGACTTTGCGGGCCCGGGTCGCCGGCTGGCTGGCGGAGTCCTTCCCGGAGAAGCAGCACCAAGACGATCCGGAGCTGCGCGAGGCCCGGACCAAAGACGGCCGCATCCTCCGCGGCTTCTTCCGCGAGGTGACAGGCCCCGAAGGCACCGTGGGTTACAAGCGCTACGACAGCTTGGCTCAGCGTCACAGCCCGACCATCGACGTGGGCACGTGGCGGAGCGAGGATCTGATCTCCGCGCCTGGGCTCCCCATGGCCCAACGGCTGGTCGAACGGTACCGCGACGGCCGGGCCATACTCCTCGGTCATCCCAACCGCCGCGATCTGTGGGAGGGCTTCGCCGCCTTCTGCGAGCGGCTCCAGTCGCAGTGGGACGAGTATCGGGCCAGGCCGGGGGCCGGCGACGAGCCGCTCGGGTTTCGCGCGGAGGCCGCCTTCGCCCGGCAACTGCTGTCGGGCTCGGCTTGGCGTGACCTTCAGATCGTTTGGGAAGAATCGAAGGAGCCGTAATCGCAAGAATTCAGGGTTCAGAACGTAGGGCGGACGGAGCAGAGCGACGCCCGCCTGAGCAGGGGCGGGATCGGCGGGCCTCACTGTGTTCGGTCCGCCCTACATGAGTCGGAAAGGAGAAGCGAATGCCGCGTGCCCCGTACTCGCAGGAAATCAGCCGCCAGCACAAGGCGTGCTTCTTGTTCCTCCTGGACCAATCGTTCTCGATGGAGGAGCCGTTGGGCGGCTCCAGCTACCGCAAGTGCGACGAGCTGGTGACGGCCATCAACGGCTGGCTCCAGAACATGGCCATCCGCGCCAGCGGCGACGAAGGGATCAAGGACTGGATGGACGTCGGCGTGTTCGGCTACCGCACCGACGACGCCAGCAACATGATCATCGAGCCGGCCCTGTTGGGAGAGCTGGCCGGGAAGCGGCTGGTTTCGATCACCGAGATCGGCGGCAAGCCGGCCCGGATCGACACGCGAAACCAGTGGATCCCCTCCGAAGAGACCGGAGAGATGATCTCCGTGCCGTGCGAGGTCCCGGTCTGGGTCGACCCGATCGCCCAGGGGGGAACGCCGATGTGCAATATGTTGTACATTGCGCATGGCATCCTCACCGAGTGGATTCGCGGGCACCCGCACAGCTTCCCGCCGATCGTGGTCCACATCACCGACGGCGAATCGCAGGACGGCGATCCGCTGCCCTACGCCGAGGCCGTGCGCAACCTCTCGACCAGCGACGGCAATGTGCTCTTGTTCAACTGCCACCTGTCGAGCACGGCGGCCGATCCGTTCATGTTCCCCTCGAAGGCGGAGGGGCTGCCGGACCGCCTGGCGCGGATGCTCTTCGAGATGTCGAGTGTGCTGCCCGAGCGGTTCCATCGCTATGCGGCCGATGAGGGGTTCGAGCTCCAGGCCGGTGCCCGCGGCATGGCCTTCAACGCCAACATGGTTTGCTTAATCCAATTCCTCAACATGGGAACCCAAGCGGCGACGATCCTTCGCTGAACTCCAGCGGTGAGACGCCTGGGCCGTAAATCAGAGAATCAAAGACGATCGCACGCGGCAGAGCGAAGAGTGCAAAGTGTAGAGTGTAAAGTGCAAGATGGAAATTGAGAAGTGCAGAATGCAGAATTGGGGGGTCTGAAGCGGAAGAGGCAAAGTGCAGATTGAACGCATGTCTCTGCCCTCCGCCCTCTGTCCTCTGCGTACTGCCTACTACTCCATGACTCGCGTCTTGTTCCTGATCGACGAATCTTCCGCACTGGCGGCCCGGGTGGCCGAAGGCACGAAGCCGAAGGCCGAGTGCTTCGCCAACGCGCTCAATGCCCTGCTGAGCCAACTGGCGGCGGGGCCTCCGATCGACGTCGCCCTGGTCGGCTACCGGCTCGCAGACGACGGGAAGGCGGACGTGGGATGCCGCTGGGGCGGGCCGCTTGCGGGAAGGCAGCTCGTGGGCACGTCGGAACTCGCCGCCGCACCCCTGGCCGTGGAGAACCGGGTACGGAAGATCCCGGGGCCCGGCGGCTACGGCGTGACCCGGGAAGAGAGCGTGCGGTTCCCCATCTGGTACGTCCCGCTTCTCGGAGCACCCGGTCCCCGCAGGGCCGCACTGGAGTTCTGCCGCGATCTGCTCATCGGGAAGGGTGGCGGGGACTCAGGAGAGGCCCAGGTCGCCGCGCCCGTCGCCGGCGAAGACAGCCCCCGGCCGGGAATCCAGGGCGCCGGCACGGCGTCGGTCCCGCCGCTGGTGATCCATTTGTTGGGCGATCTGCCGGACGAAGAAGGGTTTCGAGCGGCCCACGAGGTCTTTTCGGCGGTGCAGTGGCCCGGCGGCCCGCCACTGGTGTTCCACGCCCACCTGGGATCGTCGAGCCGGGTGCCCTCCACGGCGTATCCTTCCGGCGACCAGAACCTCTCGCCCGACCTGCTTCGCCAAGCCTTCCGCGCTTCGAGCATCCTGCCGGAGCCGTTGGTGGCCGGCCTTCGCACGGCAGGGGTGCCGCTGAACCCCGGGGCCCGCGGACTGATCTACAACGCCCGGCTGGTGGACCTCATCCGGTTTCTCGGTCTGGTGAAGGCGTATGCCGCATGGGCAAACGAGGCGCCGGCTGCGATTGCGGCTGCCGCACCGGGGGATTCGGGTGGCATGCCGTCACACGGCGAGGCCGTGGGTCGCCATGCATGCTCACCCGACGCTGCGCGTCGTGAGAACATGCCACCCACCGAACCCGAACCCTCCCCTGTCCTTGCCGCGCATGCAACGCTGGTGGCGTTCGTGCTCGATCGCTCGTGCCAATCGCCGGACGCCTCGGCCGCGGACCCCAAGAGCGCGTGGCGAAGGCTACAAGATCGAGCCAACGAGTTGATCGGGCAATTCGCCCGGCAGGCCAAGGGAGCGATCCAAGCCGCGCTGCTGGCTTACGGGACGGGGCCGAGCGGCCAGTCCGAGGTCATTGGCGGCTCGACTGACCCGGCTGCCGGCCCGTCACCCGGGCCTACTTGGCTCAGCCTGAGCGAGCTGGCCGATCGCGCGATCCGCGTCGACGAGTTTACCGATCAGGTTTCCAACGGGATCGGGGGACTCTTGACGATCACGCGAAAGCGGCCGGTGTTCTTCGACCTGAAGCCCACGCCGCCCGCCTCGCCCGCGGCGGCGTTTGCCAAAATCGCCGAGATGTTGCTCCAATGGACGGAGGCCCATCCCGGCGCGGGCGCGCAGCCGGTGGTGGTGCACTGCACGCGCGGGCAGTTCGAGCCCGGGGCACTGCAGGAGGCCACCGCCGGGCTTCGCGAGGCCCAGCGTGCCACGTTGCCGCTGGTGCTGTATCATGTGGTCGTCACCGAGGCGGCCCATCGCTCGGCGGCGTATCCGGCATCGCCCGACGGGATCGAGTCCGACGGGCTGCGGGCCCTCTGGGAGCTGACTAGCCCGCTTGCGGGCGGCGACGCCCTAGTGGGCAAGCGGCCGGGCGTGTCGGCCGGGGCCCGCGGCATGGTGATTAACGCAGCCTTTGATGCCCTCACGGATGTAGTTGGCGGTAGCTTGTGATGGAAGACTACGGGCCACAGTTGCGTCTGCGATTCGAGTCGCGCGTGCTCACGCTCGCCAAGGACGCCGACTACCCCGAAGAGAACCAGGATGTCATCCGGGTGGACGAGGAGCGGGGCACGGCAGCGATCGCCGACGGCGTCAGCTCGTCGATCTTCGCGCGGCAGTGGGCGAGGATTCTCGTCGAGGCGGCCCTGAGCGGCCTGCCCGACCCCGACGACCGCGAGGCCCTGGCCCGCTGGCTTGCCGAGCATCGCGCGGCGTGGAGCCGGCAGATCGACGTCTCTCGACTTGCCTGGTTTCAGCGCCCGAAACTCCGCGAGGGGGCCTTTTCCACGCTGTTGTGCGTCCGCCTGGTCGCCCCCGGCGAGGGTCCGGAAAGGGGCTGGCGTCTGCAATCGCTGGCCGTCGGCGACAGTTGTCTCTTCCTCGTGCGTGACGGGACGGTGTTGCGCAAGTTCCCGATCCAGGCGTCGGCCGAGTTGGAGAGCGACCCGGTCGTCCTCGGCAGCGTCGACCTGAATCGCGACGAGCGGCTCTCGTTTCATCGCCTCGACGAGCCGTGTCAGGCGGGGGATCTCGTGGTGCTCTGCACCGACGCGGTCGCCGACTGGGCGCTGCGACTGGAAGAGTCGGGCAGCCCACCCTCGTGGCAAGCGTATTGGGACAAGCCCGAGTCGGCCTGGCAAGAGGAAATCCTCGCGATGCGGGCCGAGCGGCAGATCCGCTGCGACGACGCCACGCTGGGCCTCCTGCGGATCACCGACGGCGAACGGGTGGCACTCCCAAAGCGCAGCGATGGGAGTGGAGAAGCGTCCGTCGGCGCAGCCGCGCCCTTCGTAGCTCAGGGCGTGCCATCCGAATCGGCGCCGGAAGAGGTGTCATGCCCCGAAGGCAGCGGACGGGTGACACTCCCAGAGCGCAGCGATGGGAGTGGAGAATCGTCGCGTGACGCAGTCACGCCCTTCGAGGCTCAGGGCGTGCCACCGGAACCGCCGCCGGTTCCGGATTTGCCCCCCGCTGCTCCTTTAGCCTCGCCCGACGACGACTGGGTCCGTAGAATTGCCGTGTTGTCGGAGCGGGCGGCGGAGGGGCTTTCGCACCAAGTTGCTCGCGGCATGGAGCAGCTCAAACGGGCCCGGAAGGCCGCCCAATCGAAGATCAAAGACTACCTCGACCAATTGCGGGAGGATGACCGCTGATGCGTTGTGCCTGCGGGAAGGAGAATGCCGACTCGGCGGCCCGTTGCCAACAGTGCGGCCGGCCGTTGGCCCGGGTTACGAACTGGAGGCGATTAGCCATCGACGCCGCCGTGGCGATCGGGTTGCTCGCGGCCGTGGCCGTGGTCTGGATGCTCGATACGGGCGCAGCCCCGCGGGAGAATGGGCTGAAAACCGACGTGCTGGAGGAGCCGGCGCCGGACGCAGAGACGGCCACGCCGGTCGCCGCGCGCAAGCTCCGGCTGGCCGTGACTCCGCCGGAGTACGACGACATGGGCAAACTGCTGGCCACGCTCGGCAGCGGGTACGATCACACGGAAATCTCCATGGATGCCCTGTTGAACGCCGATCGGCTGGCGCAATACGACGTGGTGTTCGCCACGTGCGGGGGCGTGCCCGACGCGTGGCTCGGCCGGCGGATCGGCGGCGCGGAGCGGGGCGCGCCCGGCTCCTTCCACGCCCGCCGCTGGATCGCCGACGGGCTCAAACGCGCGCTGCGGAGTTTCGTCGGGCGGGGCGGCACGCTGTACGTGTCCGACTGGCAGTTCCAGCTCCTCGACATCGCCTTCCCCGAGTTCATCGACGCCTCGAAGCGGGCCAAAGGCGCCGTGCAGACCGTCCGTGCGGAAGTGGTCGACCCGGGGCTGATCCGCCGGCTCGGGACGACGGTGGAGCTTCGCTTCGACAAGCGGGCCTGGTTCCCCGCGGCTTTCAAGGACTCCGAAGTCACCACGTATCTCCGCGGCCCGTTCACCACGCTCGAAGGCCGGCAGATGACCGGCCCCTTGTTGGTGAAGTTCCCCTTCGAGAACGGAAACGTCATTTTCACCTCGTTCCACAACGAAACGCAGAACACGCAGACGGAGCAGGAATTGCTCCGCTACCTCGTGTTCACCACGGTCACGGCGAAGGAAGAGGCGAATGTCCGCCGGACCATGGTCCGCGGCGGGTTCTCGCCCAAGGAGCGGAACCTCTTGAGCGCATCGACCGGCAGCGAGCCGGTCACCCAGGATTACCAGTGCCAGCGCCCGGGGCCGCTCCAGTTCGTTCTCGGCTTCGAGCCGCAAGGGGCGCGGCTCCGCCTGGCGGTGAGCGGCCCGGGCGGCGTCCGTCGCGAGCAGGAAGGCGCCAGCACGTTCCACATCGACGTCCCCGACGCCCAGCCGGGCACATGGCGCTCGACCATCACCCCGCTCGAGGTGCCCTTCCAGAACTTCCCCTTCACGCTCACGATTGGCGAGAAGAAGTAGACGCATCGAGCACGAAGAGCACGGCGGCCGCGGCCAGCAGGTAATAGTGAATGGGGACCGGCGGCAAGGTGCCCGGCGGGGGAACCTCCCATACGCTCTCCGGCTCGGGCTGGTAGGTGCCGCCGGTCGTCGCTGCGATCTGACGGAGCAAATCGCAATCGGTGGGGCGAACGCGAAACTCGTCGGGGTAGGAGCGAGGAGAAGAGGCAGGGTTCGTTTTCGCAGCATCGCCGGTCTTCTCGGGGCGCAACGCACCGCGGACCACCTGCGTCCAGAACCGGCCGAACTCGGGCCAAGCCAGCCAGGCCGCGCTCCATCGCCCCTCCGCGTCGGAGGTAAACGCCACCGATGTCCCCTCGCCGTAGCGGAACCAGGCGAGCAAGGGGTCGCCGGCCCCAGAGGTCAAGACCACGTGGGCCGCGGCTCTCGGCTGCGTCTCAGCGTAGCCCAACAACGACGGCGCTTTGCTCAAGTCTATCTTTTCGATGGGAAAGGGGTCGGGAGTCGTTGTCGCACCTCGGCTTCGCCGTAGAGAAGGAGCATCCGGCGACAACGACTCCCGACCCCTTTTCGGGAACTTCGGGAAAAACGGTTCTTCGCGGATCCCTAGCTTGCTGGCGCTGGCCGTTTCGAGGGCGAAAACGCTGGGCACCGCCTCCGCGCTTGCACACGCGTAGAAGCGGCCCTTGCCGATGCGGGCCATGTCTTCCAAGAGCGGCTTGGAGGGCTCTTTTCCCAGAGCAACGGTGGAGATCGTGATCCCGGTCCGCGCGATCCGATCGGCCAAAGCCTCGAAATCGGCCGGGTGCGAGATCCCGTCGGTCAGCACGATGATGTGCTTCTGGGCGGCGAAGGCCTCGTGGAGGGCGAGAAACGCCTTCTCCAGGGCCGGGGCCATGTCGGTCCGTCCCCCGGCCGTGATCGATCCGATCCGCTGGAGCACCCTCGCCTTGTCGCCCACGCGCTCGATCGGGCTGACCCAGCGGGACTGTTCGTCGAACGCCAGCACGCCGAGCTGGTCTTCCGGCTGGAGCAACTGGACCGCGCGGCGCATGGCCTCCCGGGCCAGGTCGATGGCCCCGCCCTCCTCCATCGACAGCGAGCGATCGACCACGAGGACCATCGCCAGGCTGGGCCTTGACGGCTTGTGCAATGCCTCGCTCTGGAGCGGGAGGACTTCTTCGATCGCCGTCTTGCGATAGCCTCCCGGCGTGAAGGCCTGATCGCCGCCGATCGCCACCAGGCCGCCCCCCTGATGCACGTAATCCTTGAGGACCTCCATCTGCCGCTGCGAAAGCGACGCTGCGGGGACGTTGACCAGCACCACGGCATCGAACGGCGTGAGCCCATCGAGCCCGTCGGGGGTCTCCTGCGGTCTGCGGGTCTCGACGGCCAACCGCCCGGCCCTGAGCGCCTTAGCCAAGTGCTCGCCGGAGGAGGGTCGGTTCTCGACCACTAGCACTCGGGGCCGCGGCCGGACCGCCACGACCGCCGCGGCCGCGTTGTTCTCAACAAGCGTGTCGCGGCAACCGGAGATGCGTGCCGTGAGCGTGAGCGTCGGCCCGGCCTCCACGGTATGCGGGAAATGGAGACGACTGTCCCCCTTGACGACCCGGATGCGATGCGCTGCCGCAGGCCCCGTTTCCAGACAACCGCTAAGCGTCACCGTCCCCTCGTCGTCGTGCGTGGAGTGGACCACGACTTCCACGTCGAACGACTCGCCCTCGCGCACCACGGGGCCCGCGCGGACCGCCGACACGTAGACCTCCGGATCGCACGAGGCGAGGGGCACCGTCGAGACGGGCACCCCGGCGATCCGGGCCGCGCTGACGGCTCGCGCCGTGTCGCCGGCCGTAGGGACGCCGTCGCTCAGGAGCACCACGTTGAGCGCGGCGTCGTCCCGGGCCATCGCACAGCCCGCTTCGAGGGCGGCGGCCAAGTTGGTCCCCTTCCGGTCCGGGTAAACGTCGGACGGACCGTCGCGTGCCACGCTCGGAGAAGCCGCGAAGTACACGCGGGCGGCCCCGCGGCCTTCGCTCGCCTGCACGGCGAGATTGACGAATTCTTCGGCCGCCTGCCGCGACGCGGGGGCAATGCTCGCACTGGAATCGACCAGGAACACCACAAACACCGGGCGCAACAGGCCGACGACCTTCGGGCCGGCAAGGGCCGCCACCACGGCGGCGATCGCAAGGCTCCGCAGGCCGAGGCAAAGCCCTTGACGCCACCGCGAAAAGCCCGTCAAGCCCCCCCACGTCGCAAGATAGACCAGCGGCAGCGCCAACAAGGCCGCCAGCCAGGCAGGTTGCGAGAGCATGATCTCGGGCCATGCGGTCTGCATCTTATGGAGCCCTACATGGCCAAGGAACGAGGCCGACCATCGGGAGGCCGGAAAACAAGGCACTTCGTTGTACGCTGCCGATCATTTGCCAAGGAGACATCAACAAGCCTCAGCACAGCCACCGCCGTTGGAACAGATACCACTGGAGCGTCAACGCCGCCACGGCCGCGCCCCCCAGATACCGCCATCCCGGCCCGCCGCCGGCAGGCTCGGCCATCGCGCCAACGATGAGCGCCAGCACGACCAAATCGACAACCAGCGACACGGCCCGCCGCCATCGAAGCCAGCGGCTCCGCAACGGCCTCGCTGCGAGAACCTGCTCCCAAAGGAACCCCGCCGCCACGGCCACCGAGCGCGACCGTCCGCGCCGAAGGTGAAGAAGCACCAACGGCACCGCCAATAAAGCCCAAATCCACGCTTCAGGATGGTGAAATGTCATGGTGACGTCAGTAGGTCCCGCTTGCCGAACGGGACCTTTCGCAGCAATGAGGCCCGAATAGCGGGAGGTCGCGCTCGGCAAGCGGGACCTACTTGGTATTCTGGCGGGTCGTTGATCCTTTATCGTTCATCCTTCACGACCAGCCCCGTTGTCTCGAATACAAGGCGACGCCACGACGTGTCGTCTCGCACACGAAGGTAGCCGATTCCTCGCTGGCGACAGAACGTGCGGAGCGACCCGCAGAATTCTTCAAACAACACGCGATATCTGGCCTGCTCGCGCCGGCCGAGGACGGTCGACCAGCGGTTGCCCGATTCGAGGTCCACAAGCTCCACGTCGCCTAGCACGTCCGGTTCGGCGTCGGCCCGATCGCACACTTGGACGCCGTGCAGAGCGTAGCCGTGATACCGGAGGATCTCCAGCCCGCGGCGGTAGCTCTCCGGCGCGAAGAAATCGCCGATCACGACCGCCGCTCCAGGCCGCTGCCGGCGTCGCACCAGGCACTCGGCCGCACGGGCAAGGTCGGTCGGGGCGCCGTCGGGCGCCAGGGATTCAAGGAAACGAACCATCTTGAGCCCGAGCGAGCGTCCGCGGGCGTGGGGGAACTCGGCGACGATCCGGTCGGCAAACGCCAAGATTGCAACCTCATCGAGGTGTCCCAGGGCCGCCGTCCCCAACACGGCCGCAATGCGCCGGGCCACGTCGAACTTCGGCGGGTCGCCCGTCGACATGCTCCGCGAGCAATCCACCAGGACGTACACCCGGCGGTCCGGATCGCCGGCCGGACGGCGCCAGACGAGCTCATCGTGCCGCGCGCAGACGTTCCAGTCGATCCCGCGGTAGTCGTCGCCCGGCGTGTAGTCGCGGTGGCCCGGCCCTTCCGCACTGCCAAGCGGGCCGGCGGGGCCCGTTCTCGCCAGGAAGCCCCGGACTGCCGAGCGTGAGGCGTGGGCAATCGACTCGAGTTCCGTCAGGAAATCCGCTCGAAGCAGCGTCATCGCGGGGCGAGTGTCTGGAGGATCTGGGCCAAGACCGCGTCGGCCGACACGTTCTCGGCAACGCCCTCGTAGTTGAGGACCAGCCGATGCCGGAGCGCCGGGAGGGCCATGGTCTGGAGGTCCTCACGCGTCGCTTCGTTCCGCCCGGCCACCAGGGCGCGGACCTTGGCCGCCAGGACCAGCGCCTGTGCGCCCCGCGGGCCGCTCCCGTAGCGGACAAAGCGTCGCACCAACGGCGGCGCTTGCTCGCCTTCGGGCTGGGAGGCCGCAACCACGGCCACCGCCCAACGGCGGACTTCGCTCGGCATCGGCACCTGACGCACGAGCTGGCCCATAGTGAGGATCCGCTCGGCGTCGACCACCTTGCGCTTCGGGACCTGCTGGGGCTCAACCGTGCGATCGAGGATCATCTCCATCTGCCCCGCCGTGGGGGGCGATAGGATCAACTTGAACAGGAATCGGTCGATCTGAGCCTCCGGCAGGGGGTAAGTGCCCTCCATTTCCAGCGGGTTCTGCGTGGCGATCAGGAGGTACGGCCGGGGGAGCGGAAACGACTCGGTCGAGACCGTGATCGCTTCCTCCTCCATGGCCTGGATGAGGGCCGACTGGGTCTTGGGCATCGCACGGTTCACGTGGTCGGCCAAGACGAGGTTGGCAAACAGCGGGCCCTTGTGAAACTCGAACGTCCGCCGGCCTTGCGGCGTTTCCATGACCACGTAGGTGCCGATGATGTCGGCGGGCATCAGGTCGGCGGTACACTGGATTCGCTGGAAGGTGAGGTCGACCGCATCGGCCAGCGACCGGGCCAGAAGGGTCTTGCCCGTGCCGGGGAGCCCCTCCAGCAGGACGTGTCCCCCGAGCACGAGCGCCGTGAGGGCAAGCTGAATCGCCTCCTCGTGCCCCACAATGCGTCTAGAAAGCTCCCGGCGCAGGGCCTCAAAATCGTCGCGAAACGCCTCCAACTGCCGCTCGGACTCGCTTGGGATACTCATGGAAATCGGCAAGGGCGCAGAGCCTTGACCCCCTGACACGGGAAGTTCGGGTCGGACCGGCCTGGGGCTGGTCCTTCCCTCCACAGTATGCGTCCGGGAGCAATGCCGGTCAATCTGCCAACTCCGCCGCGGGCCTGCTTTTACATTCCTCGTTCCCACGCTCCGCGTGGGAACGCACGCGCTGGCTGCTCCGCGGCCTCGGCGGTGAGGGACGCAGAGCGTCCCGAGGCCGCAGGTCCCCACGCAGAGCGTGGCAACGAGGGATAAAGGGGGCAAGAATCGTTTGCACGATACCCCCGATTTGTATACATTTACGAATGGGACGGTCCGTCCGGACGTCGCGTTCAGGGGCCCCCAACATAAGGGAGCATCCCAGTGAGAAGGGGTCTGTGGCTTGTGGCCGGGGCAGTGTTGCTCGCAGTCGGCGCCGCAGGGTTTGCCGCGGACTGGGATCGGAACGATTCGGCCCCTTGGCATCTCAAAAAGGTCGCAAGGCTTGGCTATGCCGAGCCCAATCCGGGGCCCGGGAAATCGCCCTCCGACGGACTGGCCGCCTACCTGCACCTTTCCGTGAACTTCCGGCCCGACATGGGCGAGCGGAAACTCCACGAGTTTCGGGTCACCGACAAGGACGGGCAGACCATAGGGACCCTTTACGGCTTCCATAAGGATCGCTCCCTGCTGGTGTTCGAGGGCGACTGGAAGAGCCTGAAGGGGCTTTTCCTTGAAGGATTGGGGCGTCGTGAGCCGCTCGTCCCGGGAGTGCCTGCTCGATCGGCCTCGGTTTCCGACGCGCCGGCCAAGACGGCCGGGCCGGTGGTCGCGTCGCCCGAGGCGAAGCCTGCTGATCGCCCGATGGTCGTATCGCCCGAGGTGAAGCCTGTCGAGCGAGTTGCTCGCAGTGCCACGCCGGCTGACCCGAACGTTCGCATCGAAATGGCGCCCTCTGATCGGGTAACGGTCACGCCGGGCCGCCGAGCCGCGCCGGCCGAGCGGATCGTCCGCCCCGGGACCGATCGGGTCGTCCGCGGGGCGAAGGGCCCGGTGGTCGTGGAGACGCCGGGGACACAACGCGTGGCGACTCCCCCCCGGCGCGAAACGATCGTGGAGGCGGAGGGGCCCGATCACGTCGTCGATAGACCGTCCGGTGGGACAGCCGTTCGCGATGGTGGCGTCCGAGGGGTTGGGGCGCGGAGCAGAAACCCGGCCCGCTCCGAGTCGGCCATTCCTGCCGCCGATGGCCAGGGCGCGCGGGAAGTCGATCCTCCCTTGGACGGCCAGTCCGCTGGCGGCCGTTGGCGCACGGCGGCCTCGGGTCGCGGTGACACAGGCTCGGGCGATGGCCACGGCCCCGGCGAGGGGCGCGGGCCGGGCAGTGGCCGTGCTGCGGGCGAGAGTCCTGCGCGGGCTGACGGCAATGACTCCGGGGTTGCTGCGAACGATCGCGGGGCCGAGCCAAGCGCAACTGGCGGCAAAGGCGCAGGTGCTGCACCCGGGTCGGGTCCAAACGGCAAGGCCAACGCCGACCGCGGAGCCGCTGCAAAAGCCGACGCAGCATCCGACTCCGGCGACGGGAAGGACCCTGGCCGCGGGAAAGACGCTGGTGATCGCAATGATGCTGACCGCGGGAAAGACGCGAACCGCGGAAAGGACGAACCCGGCGGGAAAACCGCGGACGCCGAAAAAGGCCCAGGCAGCGGGAAGCACAAGGGCGATGGGACAGGCGACGGCGACGGCAAGGAGGCCGATCGCGGAACGGGCACAGGCAGTGGAAATGGAAGTGGAAAAGGGACCGGCAACGTAGCGGCGGCAAGCAACGCAACAGGGGCCGGCAGCGGATCAGGGGCTGGCAGCGGGACAGGCACAGGGAGCGGGACATCTGCCGGAGCCGCGGCCGGCGCGGGCCGCGGAACCGGCGCAGACGCCGGGACAGGCGGAGGTGCAGAAGTTGCCGGGACGGGCACGGGGAGCGGCGGCGGCATGGGCGTCGGGACGAGTGGCGCCATCGGTCGCGGCGATAGTCGAGTGGGCGTGGGTCGAGGGCGGTACGGTCGGTCCTCGGGCCGGGCGGGAATCGACCGATCGGCAGGAACCGATGTCCGAACCGGCAGTCTCCCCGAGGTTGGCGCCAACGCTCCCGACGAGCCGAGGGTTGCGGTGAGGTCCATCGCTCCGGGCGCCGTTGAGGGCGTCGTAGCGGATGGCGGCGTCGGGGGCATGGGCGGCGGCGCGGGCCTCATCCACCTGCCCGAGGAGCAGGTCGCCCCGGAGTTCCGCACGCCACAGACGATCCTCTACCTCTCTTGCACGGACGAGATGGGCCGGGGACGAATCTACCAGGTCGACGACAAGGGACTCATCCTCGGACTCGTGACCCTCCCCTATGCGGCCACCGGCCTGGCCCTGCACCGGGAGCCGGCCCTCGTGGCGGCCGTCCCTCGGGAGCACGGCAAGATTTTCCACATCGACCGTTCCGGCAAGGTCTCGGTGGTCCTCGAAGACCATCCCTTGGTGCCGCAGCCGGTCGATGTGGGGATCGCCGGGAACTCCGACTCGATCGTGGTGGCCGACAATTTGGCCCAGATCCTGGCGGGCACTCCGGTCGCCGGCCGGAAGGCGCAGGAGTTCCGGCGGTTCGACGTGCAGAAGTGGGATCGGCCGCTCATGTCCGTGGCGGCCACGCTCGACGGACACGTGGTGTTTGCCACCGACATGGAGCCCGGGGTGTATCGTTTCCCGGGCAACGACTTCTCGCCGCGGTCGCCGGTTCTGACGAAGTTCGGCGGGGTGGCTGCCGACGTGACATCGCTTCGTTGGGCGGCCGCGCAGCCCCCGAGTCAGATTGTGGTGTATGAAGGAGAAACGCCTGTCAAGACGCTTCGCCTGCCGCCGGGCCAGAGCCTCTACCGGCACGGCCTGTTGTCGTTTGCGCCCGCAGGGAGCGTGGTGCTGGCAGCGCAGTCGGGCGAGAAGCCGGACGACGTGTGGCTCGTCCGACTCCAGACCAAGGACGATACGGCCCTCAACCTCTTCCCGTGGAAGAAGGAGCCGATCCTCGATCTCGTCGTCGGCCCGCGCATGCCCTGGGAGCCTTATACGCCGGACCAGCGCCGGAGCCTGCACTGATGTTGATGGAAACGGAGACGTAGGCATGAGAGTCTTTCGGATCTGGCTGGCGTTGGCGATGGCTTGGATCGGGGAGGTTGCCTGGGCCCAGAGCACCACCGTGCAACTACCCACCTACCAGTCTTTCGCGGCGGGCACCACCGTTTCCGTTCCCGACCGCGGGAGCGTGTATTTGGGCGGGGTGAAGCGGGCCCAGTCGGGGATGAACGAGTTCGGCTCGCCCCTCTCGCCGTTTCGCAACCGGGCCATCGGCAGCCAGCGGAGCGCCTCGGGAATGAGCGTCTCGGTCTACATCCACGACTTCGAGGCCCTCGAAGAAGAACTGCTCAGCCGGTCGGGAGCCTCCGATCAGAAGCTCACCACCGTGAGGTCGCCCGACGGAACCACCCGCGCGGTGGTGCGGTCTCCCGACCGCGCCACGGCAGCGACCGCAGGTCTCAAGCAGCGCCGGGGAGACCCGCGCGCCGCGCCGCTGCCGAGCGTCGAGGAGATCCGCCGGCAGCGTCTGGCGGACCAGGAGGCCCGGCAGGCCGAGGCCGAGGATTTCTTCGAGCGGGGCCAGGCGGCCGAAGAGTCGGGCAAGAGGAACGTGGCCAGGATGTACTATCAAATGGCCGCCAAACGGGCCGCCGGGACCTTGAAAGACCAAGTCGTCGCCAAGCTCGACTCGCTCCGCCGCGAGCCAACGCCGAAGCTCGCCCGAACCGAGCCGTAGTCTTTCTCGCCGGGCAGGAGCAGGGTGGGGCGAACGTGGCGAGCCCCACTCTACGAGTCGTGTGCGGCAAGATTTCCTTTCAGGGACTCCGTTCGTGTGCCACTGCTTGCCCGCCGCCGGAGAAAACCCAATTCTCTCGGCAAGACGTGATCGGGCGGCGGGCAAGCAGTGCCATACCGGACCACACCGGCGGATGCCAGAAAATCTTGCCGCACACCTACGCGTCTTGTGTCCGGTCGTGCCGCATGTAGAATGGGTATTATGGACGTGAAGGCCCCGATGGTGTCGCAATCCGCAACAGACCCCGGCGATATACCTCGCGAGTGGCTCGAAGAATTCGAGGCTGCGGCACGTCGTTCTCTTCCGACGCGGTTCCGCTACGCGTTTATCCGCACGTACAAGCCGGTCCTGGACGACGCCACGTACCGGGCCTTTGACACGATGGAGGCCTACCGCCGCTGGTGCGAAGAAAACCTCCCGGACTGGTTGGGCTATGGGCGCCTTTGAATACCGCCAGGCCGAAGAGATCCGCGACACGTTCGGCCGGCACGGCGTCCGCTACCTGTTCCTCGGCAAGTCGGGCGCGATCCTGCTGGGGTTCCCGGACACGACCCAGGATGCCGACCTCTTCGTGGAACGC